>ERZ795059.1882-NODE-1882-length-22678-cov-6.888034_pt1 | contig 22678 bp, 17 predicted proteins | sample MGYA00375143_ERZ795059 | MGnify/ENA primary metagenome ERZ795059 (study PRJEB30188, sample SAMN05720168) | activated sludge metagenome | isolation source: Anaerobic digester | place: USA | collected 2015-01-07 ... | reverse complement strand
TCGTAGTAGCCAAGCAGTTCAAAGCTGAATGGCCAAGCAAGTGGCGATTGGCTTGTCATCGCACGGGTGAACTGGCAACTTCGTGATTCTCCGATCGCAAGAGGGCCATCGAGAAGGGTCGGATCCCACCAGTAGTTGAAATTGAATGTCTCCCCGTCAGTTACGGAGAGAAAGAATCCAGGGCAATCCATGCCCCCAGAGGAGAGATCGATCTGGTCGAAAAAATCGGAACTGATCAAAGTTGCATGTTCAACAGGCTGGGGGCCGTGATTGATGATGGTAAGGGTGAAAACGATAGGCTCACCCGGCTCAAGGTTTATGACGGGTTGCGCGCTTAGATGCACTGAAATGTCGGAGGGGATTACGACTTCGGATGCATTGATCCTCGCCGAGATGAGCAATGCCAGCGCGATAAACGCAATTCGAAGCAGACTATCCATGGTTTGCGCCTCCTGGCTAGTCGAAACCATTCGCGAAGATCCGATCCGGGCTCGATCGATACTGCGCGGTCACCGACGCAAATTCCTCGATGATTAGTGCATTTTCACGCTGGCCAGCAATGCCTGTGTGGAAGTTCCATGACTTGCTTACTGTGATAGCTGCATTCGAATAATTCAGCACCTGCGGGCAGGTGCCGTGGCAGGCCCCGATCTGGTAGGAAACTATGGTTCGCGCACTGTCCTCCGGATTGCTCGCATTGGCCCAATGCGCCTGGGCCCAAGGGTGCAGCATCGACGTATTGGAGTTGTTCTCCGGATTGTGATTGGCACCGAACAGGTGGCCAAATTCGTGCTGGAACGGATAAGCCGAGAACGAGCAGACACGCTTGGTCACGCCAACCGCGAAGGGCGCAAATCCAAGGCCCGGCGGTATAGAGAGATTCGGGGTACTCGCCAACCCACAAGTATTGATACTGGGACTGGTTTCCCGAATCAACATGACCAGGTCAGCGGCGTAAGTATTTCGCAAGTTGGTCGGAATGCTATCAAGTCTCAGATATTCCAAGTCCGAGCTGAAGTCGATAGTCGAATTGTCTGTGCGCGCGACTTCCTGCGCATGCGCCAGATTCAATTCCGCAATCACCGCATGTCCCGGCGTAGTGCTGCGGTCCATCGCGAGTTGCGTCGTGGCGAGGGTATCCTCCATGTACTGCTGCACGTTGATGCTGGCCGCCTGCAGGGCCAGACGCACATTGGCCGTGTAGAGAATGAGCACATCGATTTTCTGATCGAGCAACAGGGGCTCGTCGAGGACAGCGTTGGTCGTGGCCGTTGGGGAGGCGAGACCGGTCGGTGACGGATCGGGCGTGGCCACGTCATCGTCAGCGCCCGGTGGCGCTGCGCCATAGGCGTAGCGCGTCAGGCGAACGCCGGTTGCCGTGGTCTCGACGCCGTAGCTGCCGCTGAGGCACGAGATGACCGCACGGAACTGGTTCGGGATCGCGCTGAGAACGGTGCTGCAGCCCTCACCGCCTCCAGTCCAGAGAAACCCATGGTCTGCACGCGGGCGGGCGCGGAGTCGGCCCAACGCCTCCGATTCCTGATCGGGGAGGTTCAGCACCACGGTTTCCGGCAAGGTCTGCAAACGGCTCAGGTTGATGCTGACCGGCCATTCCTCGACCGCGCCAGGGCTGGCCAGCAGGCCGGGGCTCGTGGGTGGGCCGATGGACGAGAAAAGATTCTCCTCGGGATCGGACCCAATGATGCCGAACGACTCGACCACGACGCTTGCACGGACCGTCGCGATGCCACAGACGAAGCACAGCATCATTGCCTGCACTATAGGCCGGTTCATCGGTGCGCCCTGTCCTTGCGTGGTTCCGCACGCTACCGCCATCAAGCAATGAGTACAAGTTTCCTTCTTTATGGGTGCCTGGCGGTCGATGGTGGGCGTGATCAGCACCGCGCTCGTTAGGCGGTTGCGACGACCGGCTTGCGCGATCAACGTACCGCGCTGCGCATACCGTTGTTTCATACAGTACGGAGAGCTTTAGCCGTCTCTTTTGCGGGACCACTGAAACCATTGGTGGCGGTAGAGGAGATCGCTGGCTACGTGAGGATCGTGATCCCCAGTGCGACGGCAGCGGCGCGATAGCTTTCCAGCACGCGTTCGCCTCGGCAGCAGATCGTGATATCGAGGGCTGCGTGTTCGGCCCGGGCGATTTCACCGAGTGCAATCGCGGCCGCCTTGTCGACCGGATAGCCAAACACGCCGCAGCTGATCGCCGGAAATGCGATCGAATGCAGTGACTGGGCGTGCGCGATGTCGAGCACGTTGCGGTAGCAGGCCGCGAGCAGCTCCGCTTCGCCGGAGACGCCACTGTGCCAGACCGGTCCGACCGTGTGGATGACGAAGCGCGCGGGTAGTGAGAACCCTCCGGTGATGCGGGCCTCGCCGGTCGGACAGCGGACGCCGGGATGAACTTCGGGCAGTCGCCGGCACGCTGCCAGCAGGTCGGGACCGGCGCGACGATGGATGGCGCCGTCGACGCCGCCGCCGCCGAGCAGGGACTCATTCGCGGCGTTGACGATCGCGTCGACGCGCAGATCGGTAATGTCGGCCTGAAGGACGCGGATCATGAGCGAACTATCCGTGGCCACGTCCGGAAAACCAAGCGGCAGCTGAACGAAGTGTCTCGTTTTCGTGGTCCGGCCGAGCAATCGCCAATAAATGAACCCTTGGGTATTGTAATTTACCTGCCTAGGACATAATATCCTCGGCAGCCATGAAAACGACACCCGACAGTTCCTTCGCCTATTTGCTGCACGACGTCACCTGCCTGTTCCGCAAGCATTTCGACCGGCGCGCGATCCGTTTCGACCTGACCCGCGCGCAATGGCGTGCGCTCAAGTCGATTCGCCGCCGCGAAGGTCTGAGCCAGGCCGAGCTGGCCGAGTTGCTCGAGATGGAGCCGATCGCGATCGGTCGCGTGCTGGACCGGCTTGTCGCCGCCGGTTTTGTCGAGCGCCGGGCCGACCCGAACGACCGGCGTCGCTGGTGCCTGCATCTGACCGGGCGGGCCCACGCAGTCACCGATGACATGGAGGTCCTCGCCAGCGAATTGCGTCAGGAAGCGCTGGTCGGGGTCAGTCAGTCCGACTTCGATGCATTCGAGCGCGTGCTGTCGAAGATCCGCAGCAATCTTGTCGCCATTGAATCCACCAACGAATCCTCCGATTCCTGATCCCGAGCGTGTCATGACCAGCAAGCAGAACAACGAAACTCCTGTCAGCGCTGAAGCCGCCAGGCCGGCGCGCAAGCGTGGCAACCGCATCCTGTGGATTGCCGGACCGCTCGTCGTGGCCGTCGTCGCCGGCTATTTCTACATCACGGCGGGTCGCTACACTTCGACCGACAACGCGTATGTGCAGGCCGACCAGGTCACGATCGCCCCGCAGATCGGCGGTCGCGTGGTCGAAGTTGCTGTTCGCGAGAACCAGCAGGTCCACAAGGGCGACCTGTTGTTCCGCATCGACCCGGAGCCGTTGCAGATTGCGGTCGCCCAGATGGAAGCGCAGATCGAAGCCGCGGGGGATTACCTCAACGCATCGCGTGACAGCTACCGCGAGGCCAGCGCGGATCTGCGTTCCTCGGATGCGACCCTGCGCAACCATGAAGCGCAGCTTGTGCGCATCCGCGAGCTGCGTTCGAAGGGACTCGTTGCGCAGAAAGCGCTCGACGATGCGACCAACGATGTCGCCACGGCGCGCGGTACGCGCGACAGCGATGCGGCCACGCTGGCCAAGTCCAAGACCATGCTCGGGGGTGCGGTCGATACGCCACTGACCGAACTCTCGGGGTACAAGGTCGCCATGGCGCAACTGGCCAAGTCGAAACTCGATCTGTCGCACGCGGAAGTCCGCGCGCCGATCGACGGCACGATCGGCAAGATGCATCTGCAGCCTGGGGACTATCTGAACGTAGGGCAGGCGGCGATGCCGCTGGTCTCGAACACGCTGTGGGTGGAAGGCAATTTCAAGGAAACCGATCTGACCCACGTGCACGTCGGCCAGGCCGCCGAGATCGAAGTCGATACCTACCCGGGCCGCAAGTGGAAGGCGACGGTTTCCTCGATCAGCCCGGCCTCGGGTTCGCAGTTCTCTATCCTTCCGGCGCAGAACGCGACCGGCAACTGGGTCAAGATCGTCCAGCGCATCCCGGTGCGCCTGCAGATCGACGCGACGAATAGCGACGGCTTGGTCCTGCGCGCCGGCATGAGCGCCGATGTCGAGATTGACACCGGCAAGCAGAATTCCCTGCTCGGTCGCTGGACCACGAACGGCCCGCTGGAACCCCAGGTCGCGCTGAGCCGCTGAGGGAACGCGATCGGGGATTGAGGATCCGGCGGAACGGAAGCGGCGATCCGGTTCGCCATCGCCAGTCCCCAAACCCGGGTTTCAGTTGCCAGGCAGCGGGTTATCCCGAATCCCCAATCTCGAATTCCAGGCATCAGGAACGTCCATGACTACCACGGCCTCGCATCGCGAGGTTCCCAACCTGCCACTGCTGGTCGTCTCGATCATGCTGGCGACCTTGATGCAGGTGATCGATTCGACGATCGCCAACGTCGCCTTGCCCGACATGCAGGGCTCGCTGTCGGCAACACAGGATCAGGCCGCGTGGATCCTCACCTCGTATATCGTCGCTGCGGCGATCGCGACGCCGGCCACGGGCTGGCTCGCCGCGCGCTTCGGGCGTCGCCATCTGCTGATCGTCGCGATCGGCGGGTTCACGGTGGCGTCCGTGCTTTGCGGCATCGCGACGAACATCACCGAAATGGTCGCGTTCCGTCTGCTTCAAGGTGTGTTCGGTGCGGCGCTCGTGCCGATTTCGCAATCGTCCCTGCTCGATGCGTTTCCACCCGAAAAGCATGGCGCGGCCATGGCCATGTGGGGCATGGGCGTGATGGTCGGGCCGATCGTCGGGCCGCCGCTGGGTGGCTGGCTGACCGACAACTACAGCTGGCACTGGGTGTTCCTGATCAATGTGCCGATCGGCATCATTGCCCTGCTCGGCGTACTTGCCAGCGTGCCGAAGGATGAGACCCATTCGAGCCGGTTCGACTGGCGCGGTTTCGCCTTTCTCGCGATCGGAATCGCGGCCCTGCAGCTCATGCTGGATCGTGGCAACGAGCAGGACTGGTTTTCCTCGGTCGAGATCCAGATCGACCTCGCCCTGGCCTTGCTCGGCTTCTATCTGTACTGGGTGCACTGGCGCAGCAGCGAGCGGACCTTCGTCAACCTGTCGCTGTTGAAGGACAGGAATTTCGGTGTCGCGACCCTGTTCATCTTCATTGTCGGCGTGCTCCTTTTCGCGACGATGGCGCTGATGCCGCCGTACCTGCAGAACCTCATGAATTACCCGGTCGTCACGACCGGGCTTCTGCTCGCACCTCGTGGAGTAGGCACGCTGGTGGCGATGACCGTCGTCGGGCGCCTGCTCCAGCGTGGCATCGATCCGCGCAAGCCAATGGCGATCGGCATCCTGCTGATCGCGCTCTCGCTCGGCCTGAGCGCCCACTTCGGCCCGGACGTGCCGGTCTGGCCGATCATCAATGTCGGCGTGCTGCAGGGATTGGGTCTCGGCCTCGTTTTCGTGCCGGTGTCGACCCTCGCCTATGCGACCCTGCCAGGATCGGCGCGCACCGAGGCGGCCGGAATCTTCAGTCTTGCGCGCAATATCGGATCGAGTGTCGGCATTTCGATCATGTTCACCCTCGTCGCCCGCAATACCCAGCTCAATCACGCCGAACTGGCATCGCGGATCACGCCGTATTCGCTCAACCTGCCGACAGGCGCTCTCACCACGGATTCGTTGCAGGGATTGGCCGCCCTGAATGGGGAAGTGACTCGCCAGGCGGCGGCAATCGCCTACATCAATGACTTCTGGCTGATGATGTGGATGACCCTGGTTGCGCTACCCTTCCTTTTCCTGTTCCGCATTCCGCGCCGCAACGGGCCGATCGCGGCACCTCCGCCGGCCACCGATCACTGATAGCCGGTGTCCGGTTTACGCTTCACGATCGCCAATGCACGATGCGCAATCCTTCATTGCGCATCGATGCCGTTTCACCCTTGCCGGGTGGAATCCATCCCAGGTTTCACGTTCGTCAACGAGATGCAGAAATTCATGCGCAACCTCCTGCTGGTTTCCCTTCTGTCCGCGGTCACCGCGTGTTCGTCAGGCACGACGGACGAAAAGAGGTCCGCGGTCGCCGCCATTCCGGTCTCCACGACCGTGGTTGAGCCAAGCGCATGGATCGATACGATCGAGGCGGTTGGCACGACCAAGGCACGCGAATCCGTCACCCTGACGGCGAAGATCACGGAAACCGTGCGCAAGGTGAACTTCAGTGATGGCCAGCGCGTCGATGCCGGCGATGTCCTGGTCGAGCTGACCTCGGGCCAGCAGGTCGCTGCCCTGGCCGAAGCGCAGGCGACCTACAAGGACGCCGAACGCCTGATGGACCGCAACAACGATCTGGTCCGGCAAGGAACGGTTTCGCGGCAGGTTGCCGATACGGCGCGCGCCACCCACGATTCAAGCCAGGCGCGGGTCGCCGTGCTGCGCGCGCAATTGTCCGATCGTGTCGTCACGGCGCCTTTCCCGGGCATGCTCGGATTGCGCCAGGTCAGCGTCGGTTCGCTCGTCACGCCGGGGACGGTCATCGCGACACTCGACGACATCGATACGATCAAGCTCGATTTCGCCTTGGCCGAGCGCTATCTCGCCATGCTCAAGCCGGGCCTGGAATTGACCGCGGCCAGCGTCGCGTATCCCGGACGCAGCTTCAGCGGCAAGGTCGTCTCGATCGACGCGCGGGTCGATCCGATCACGCGCGCGATCCTCGTTCGCGCCGAGTTGCCGAACGCCGATCATGCCTTGCGCGCCGGCATGCTCATGACCGTCAACGTCCTGCAGCCGGGCCGCGAAGTGCTCGCCGTGCCGGAGATCGCGGTTGAACAGGTCGGGGGCGGTTCGTTCCTTTATCGGGTCAAGCCCGACATGACGGTGGAACGGATCGAAGTGGAGCTCGGTGCGCGACGTGATGGCAAGGTCGAGATCAGCAAGGGCATCGAGTCCGGCGCGCGCGTGGTCGTCGATGGCACGGTCAAGCTGCGCGACGGCGCCACCATCAGTGACGCCAGGCCTGCCGAAGGTTCTGCACGATGAATCTCTCGGATATCTCGATACGGCGCCCGGTATTCGCCGCCGTCGTCAGTCTGCTCCTGGTGGTACTGGGGGTCATGTCGTTCAGCCGCCTGACCTTGCGTGAACTTCCGGCGATCGATCCGCCTATCGTTTCAGTCCAGGTCAACTATCCCGGCGCATCGGCCGGGGTCGTGGAAACCCGCATTACCCAGGTCCTCGAGGATGCGCTGGCCGGTATCGAAGGCGTCGACACGATGGAATCGAGCAGTCGCAACGGCAGTGCCGACGTGTCGATGGAGTTCAAGCTCAGTCGCGATATCGAAGCGGCGGCCAACGATGTGCGCGATGCAATCAGCCGCGTGCAGAATCGGCTGCCGGACGAAGCCGACCCACCCGAAGTTTCGAAGGTCGAGAGCGACTCGGACCCTATCCTGTGGCTCAACATGCGTTCCGACCGCATGGATTCGCTCGAGTTGAGCGATTACGCCGATCGCTACGTATCCGATCGCCTGTCGGCGATCGAGGGCGTTGCGCGCGTGATCGTCGGCGGCGGCCAGCGTTACGCGATGCGGATCTGGCTCGATCGCGAGGCACTGGCGGCGCGTGGTCTCGCGGTTTCCGATGTCGAGGCCGCATTGCTGCGCGAGAACGTCGAGTTGCCCGCCGGCAGCATCGAGTCGCAGAGCCGGGATTTCACGTTGCGCGTGCAGCGCAACTACCGCAAGGCCGAGGATTTCTCGAAGCTCGCGCTGGCCAAGGGAAATGACGGCTATATCGTGCATCTCGGCGACGTGGCCAAGGTCGAGCGCGCCGCCGAAGAGCGCCGTTCCTACCTGCGCAGCAACGCGCAGCCGAATGTCGGCCTCGGCATCGTCAAGACGTCGACCGCGAACAGCCTCGATGTCGCGCGCGCCGCTCGTGCCGAGGCCGAACGCGTGCAAAAGACCTTGCCGGCCGGCACCGAGATCTTTGTCGCCTACGACTCCACCCTGTTCATCGAGTCGGCGGTCGAACGTGTTTACGCGACCCTGATCGAGGGCGGCATCCTCGTCGTCATCGTGATCTTCCTGTTTCTCGGCAGCGCCCGATCGGCGCTGATCCCGGCGATCACCGTGCCGGTTTGCCTGGTTGCCGCCTTCATCGGGCTTTACGCGTTCGACTATTCGATCAACCTGCTGACCCTGCTTGCCCTGGTGCTGTGCATCGGCCTCGTCGTCGACGATGCGATCGTCGTGCTCGAGAACATCCAGCGTCGCGCGGATCTCGGCGAGCCGCCGCTGATCGCCGCCAAGCGTGGCACGCGCCAGGTCGCCTTTGCCGTGATCGCGACGACGGCCGTGCTGGTTTCGGTTTTCCTGCCGATCGGGTTCATGGAAGGAAATACCGGGCGTCTGTTTCGCGAACTGTCGGTGACCCTGGCCGGCGCGGTTGCGCTGTCGGCTTTCGTCGCACTGACGCTGACGCCGATGATGGCATCCAAGCTCGTGCGTGCGCACACGCGAAAGCGGGGCTTCAATGCGTTCGTCCACAAACACCTGGATCGCCTGACGGCGATGTACAGGCGCGGTGTCGTGCGCAGCAGCGGGAAACCGCTGGTGTTCGGCCTGGTCATGCTTGCTGCGCTGGGCCTGAGTGGCGTCCTGCTCAGATTCGTGCCGACCGAACTGGCGCCGACCGAGGATCGCGGCGTTTTCAATGTCTCGGTCAGCGGTCCGGAAGGCGCAGGCTTCGACTATACCGTCGGCCAGATGCACGAGGTCGAGCAGAAATTCCTCAGCCTGATCGGCGAGGGTGGACCGATCGAGCGGGTCAATTCGCGCGTGCCGGGCAGCTATGGCGCGAGCCAGGAGATGCATACCGGCCGCATGACGGTATTCCTCAAGGATTGGACGAAGCGCGATGTATCGACGCCGCAGGTTGCCGACCAGCTGCGCAAGGAACTGGCGACGCTGCCTGGCGTGCGCGCCGTACCCTCGTATCGGACCGGGCTGATTCGTGGAGGCGGCCAGCCGCTCAACGTCGTCCTTGGTGGACCGGACTACAAGGAACTGGCGATCTGGCGCGATCGTATGCTCGCGCGCATGGAGGCCAATCCGGGGCTGTTCGGTGCCGATTCGGACTACAAGGAAACGCAGCCGCAGATGCGCGTCGAGATCGATCATGCGCGTGCTGCCGATCTCGGTGTGTCGGCACAGGAGATCGGGCGCGCGCTCGAAACCATGATGGGCGGGCGCAAGGTCACGACCTATGTCGATGGTGGCGAAGAGTACGACGTCATCATGCAGGCGCAACGCAGTGACCGGGCCGCGCCGGCCGACCTGGACAATCTCTACGTGCGTTCGGCGGGCAGTGGCCAGCTGATTCCGCTGGCGAACCTGGTCAGCCTCAGCGAGCTGGCTGAGCCCGGTCGGCTCAATCGCTTCAATCGTCTGCGCGGCATCACCTTGTCGGCAGGTCTCGCGCCGGGCTACACGCTGGGCGAAGCGCTTGCGTGGGTGCAGAAGACGGCGGCCGAGGAATTGCCAGCGAGTGCCCAGATCGACTACAAGGGCGATTCCCGCGAATACCAGAAGGCCGGCGGTGCGGTCGTCCTCACTTTCGCCCTTGCCCTGCTCGTGGTCTATCTCGTGCTGGCAGCCCAGTTCGAAAGTTTCATGCATCCCTTCGTCATCATGCTGACGGTGCCACTGGCAATCCTGGGCGCCCTGATCGGTCTCTGGTTGACCGGCAACACCTTCAACCTGTTCAGTCAGATCGGTATCGTCATGCTGATCGGTCTTGCCGCGAAGAACGGCATCCTGATCGTCGAATTCGCCAACCAGCTGCGCGACGAAGGCATGAGCATCAGCGAGGCCATCGCCGAGTCCGCTTCGGTACGCCTGCGCCCGATCCTGATGACCTCGGTGGCGACGATCGCCGGCGCGGTTCCGCTTGTGCTCGCGGGCGGACCCGGTTCGGCCAGTCGAGCCTCGATCGGTGTCGTGGTGATCTTCGGCGTGGCTTTTTCGACCCTGTTGTCGCTGTTCGTCGTGCCATCGTTCTATTCGCTGCTCGCACCCTACACACGATCTCCCGATGCGCTGGCGCGAAAGATCGAAAGTCTCGATGCACAGACGCCGGTTGCCGGTGGTCACGCGTGAGCCACGCGATCGGCACATGACGATTCCTGAACGCGTGGCATGAGATGCTCGACCGCTTGACGACGGGGGAATCCGCGGATGACCGAGAACAGATGGAAAGGCGGAAAGCCTGCGACGCCGTCGCCATGGAAGTCGCGTTCGCCGCAGGCTGAACGCCAGGTCGCGCCGGCCGTGCCGCGCGAGGAAGCGGAGCAGGATCCTCCACAGCGCGTCATCCGCCCCGCTGGCGAGATGCGCCTGTACGGGATCAATGCCTGCCTGGCGGCATTTGCCCGCCGCCCGGGACAATTGCGCAAGGTCTATTTGCTCGAGTCGCGCATCGCCGAACTGAAGCCGGTGCTGGCGTGGTGCGTGAAACAGCGGCTCGGCTATCGCGTGGTCGAGAATACCGATCTCGACAAGTTGACCGGGTCACGCCACCACGAAGGCATCTGTTTCGAGATGCTACGCCCGCCGGCACTGGCACTCGCCGACCTGCTTGCCGCCCAGCCAGCCGCACCGGATCCGTCGCTGCTGATCTGGCTGGACGGTGTCGGCAACCCGCACAATCTCGGTGCCCTGTTGCGCAGCGCCGCGCATTTCGCAGTGGCCGGCGTGATCGTGCCGAAGTCCTCGTCGCTGGATCTCTCGGGTGCCGCTGCGCGCGTCGCCGAAGGCGGAGCCGAAGTCGTTGCGATGGCGCGGATCGATGATCAGCAGGCCGCGATTTCGAGCTTGCGCACGGCAGGCTACACGATCACCGCGACCGTGCCGCGCGATGGTGCGGGCCTGTATGCCTCGCGTATCGCGCCGCGCACCGTGCTGGTCTTCGGCGCCGAGGGTGAGGGCATGAACAAGGCGCTGATCGAAACAGCGGACCAGCGCCTGACGATACCCGGCAGCGGTATCGTCGAGAGCCTCAACATCGCGGCGAGCGCTGCGGTCGTGCTCGGTGAATACTGGCGGCAACAACACGCCCACTGATCCACACGTCGATGCGCGCGAGCGCGACCTTGCTCAGTGAGCCGTCGTCATCAGCTCGGCGGCGGGACGTGGGTGGGCGAACAGGAAGCCCTGGCCGATCGTGCAATCCAGTCGCATCAGCGCTTCGCACTGGGCCGCTGTCTCGATGCCTTCGGCAACGACTTCCATATCCAATGATCCGGCCAGCGCGCGAATCGCCCGCACGACCGCGGCGCTGCTCCCACCGAGATCCGATTGCAGTCCGGCAACAAAGGAACGGTCGATCTTGAGTGCGTGCAAAGGGAAGCGATGCAGGTACGACAACGACGAATAACCCGTGCCGAAATCGTCGAGCGACGTCAGTACCCCGGCGTTGCGCAGATGGAGGATCGTCGCGCAAGCCTGCTCGGGGTTTTGCAGCAAGGCACCTTCAGTGACCTCGATGCGAATCCGCCAGGTTGGAATCCGGTAGGCCCTGAGCATGTCGAGCAGGCTGTGGACCAGGTTCGGCGAGCGGAAATGACGCGCCGAAACATTGATTCCGACATAGGCCTGGGTGTCACCGAGATCGGCGATCCTGCTGCAGACCCGCTCGTAGAGTTGCCAGTCGATCTGTTCGACGTTTCCGGAATCCTCGGCTACGCCAAGGAACTGCCCTGGCAGCAAAAGTCCGCGCGATGAGTGGCGCCAGCGCAGCAGTGCCTCGTAGCCGAGCACGCTGCCATCGGCCAGTCGCACGATCGGCTGCAGATAGGGTTCGAATTCGTTGCGCGTCAATGCGCGGCGCATGTCGCTCTCGAGATCGAGCAGGTTCAGCGCCTCCTGGCGCAATTGCTCGTCGAACAATTCAAAGCGCTGGCGGCCATGCGCCTTCGCCCGGTACATCGCGATATCGGCATCGCGCAGCAACTCGTCGGGCTGGCTGTAGCGTGGATGAGCCAGCGTGATGCCGATACTCGCCGAGGAGTAGATCTCCTTGTCGCCGAGCCGGATCGGATCGACCATGACATTGAGCAACCGGCTCGCGATCAGGCACGCATCCTCGACGCTGCAAATATCCTCCAGGAGGACCGTGAATTCGTCGCCACCGAGTCGGGCGACCGAATCCGGTGCACGAATGCAGCTGGAAATCCGTTTGCCGGCCTCGATCAGGAGCTCGTCGCCGAGCAGATGGCCGACCGAATCATTGACCACCTTGAAACGGTCGAGGTCGAGAAAGAGCACCGCAAAGTTGTGCTCCGGATCGCGCTGGTAGCGCTGCAATACTTCGTGCAGCCGCAACAGGAATGCGGCGCGGTTCGGCAGACCGGTCAGCCCATCGTGCAGGGTTTCATGCTTGAGGCGTGACTCGACGTGCTGGCGCACGGTGATCTGAGTGCGCAGGTCCTGGTTCGCCAGCTTGAGTTCCTCCGTGCGTTGCTCGACGCGCAATTCGAGGTCGGCATGCGCCTGCAGCAGCCGCTCGTGGGTGCGCTTGCGCTCCAGCGCGGTGGCGATGTGGAGCGAGGCGAACTGCAGGATCTCCTGCTCGGGCAGGCGATAATCGTACGCGTCGTCATAGCTTTGCACGACCATGACGCCGACGGCCTGATGGTCGAGCAGCAACGGCACGCCGAGCCAGCACTTGGGCAGGGTGCCGAACATGACCATCTGGCCGGCATCGATGAGTCGGCGGATTTCGGCTTCGGTGGCCAGCAATGGCTGGCGGTTGCGCAACACCCATTCAGTGATGCCGTTGGTAAGGCGGCGAGCGCTCATCGGAGTATCGCGCTCGTCAACGAAATAGGGGAACCGCAACTCGCTGCCGTCGTCGGAGAGCAGCGCGATGAAGAAATTGCTCGCGTTGAGCAGTTCCGAAACGACGCCGTGCACGCCGACGTAGAACGCGTCGAGCCCGCAACGCCCGCTGGCGAGCTCGGCGATCCGGTACAAGGCAGCCTGCATTTGCTGGGCGCGCTGGCGTCCGGCGACTTCCGCGCGCAACGCCTTGTTGGTCTCGGCGATCTCGAAGGTCCTACGCTGGACCTCGATCTCAAGGCGCTCTCTGGCTTGCTTGCGCGTGACCGCCGACAGGATGTGCTGGGAGACAAAGGTCAGCAGGCTGCGATCACGCTCGCTGTAGCGGTGTGCATCATCGTAGCTCTGCACAACAACCGCGCCGCGAACGCGGTCGCCTTCAAGCATCGGCACCCCCAGCCAGTCGACGCAATCGGGCCCGAGCCGGGGATCGTTGCCGAAGCCGAGTTGCGCGCGCAATGCGGCGCTGCCACCGAGCAGCGATCGGCCGCTGTGCACGACTTCGAAGGTCAGGCTGCTCGGGTAGTCGCGCGCGGCAAGTTCGAAGCGCGCATCCGACACCGCAGGATCATCGGAGTCGGCGTAGTAGGGGAAGTGCATGACATTGCGGACATCGTCGTAAAGCGCGACATAGAAGTTTTCCGCGTAGGTCAAGTGAGCGACCGCTTCGTGGACGCGCGCCAGCATCTCGGAAATATCCAGGTTCGAATGAGCGAGATTGGCTATCGCGTAGAGCGCCTGCTGCAGGGTCTCGTCGCTCCGTGCCGTTTCGACGTCACGCTTCAGGTTGCGCGTCTGCAGCAGTTCGCGCAGGCGCAGGTCGACGAGGTCGATCCACGAGAAATCGGTCGATCCCGATGCCGACGGGTCGCAGACCTCGTGCCCGAATGACATGCTCAGGCCTGCACGGCCATCGGCGAGCTCGATGCGGAGCTCCCGCCTGCTGGTAGCCGCGCACGGGAAGCTTCCGGCACCGTCCTCGCCGGTCAGGCAGAACGCGACGTTCTCACAACCCAGTTGCTCGCGCGCGAAGCGCTCGACAAACGCGCCGAACTGATCAATGTCGCTGATTTCGATGAGGGCTCGGGCACAAGCCGATCCAACGGAGCCTGATGCCCGCGCCGGGACTTGAGGACATGGCAGTCCTTCCAGCACTTTCCCTCCAGGGCTTCACCTTGCAGCTGGTGCAACCCAACGTCGAACTCCCGCGATCGGCAATGCTGACGGGACCGGCATCGCAGCGATAGCAGGATCAGGAAGTCAAATGCAAGGATCAAGCCGAATGAAGTGCGGGGCCTTGGGCGCGACCCGTCCTGCCCTGTGGGGAATCGCGTGCCGAGGGACGGATCGCGGTTTGTCCGATCACGTCATGTGATGGCACAGCGGAACCTGCCGTTTCGCTCAGTGTTCGCCCTTGTCGTCGGCAAATGCGTCCGCGGCCGAGCCGAAATCGCCTTCCGCCGAGGCGGCGAGAAACATTGCGACGGCATACGCGGCGACGTTCTGGCGCAGCTGGACGGGATCTATCTTGTCGAGCGTGTCATTGGCCGTGTGATGCCAGTCGAAATAGCGGGTCGTGTCCTGATGCAGGGACAATCCGGCCATGCCGACAGCGTGCACGGCAGAGAGATCCGAGCCACCGCTGCCGGGGGCATTCGCGTCGTACTCGATGCCCAGCGGCGCCAGCGCCGCGGCGATCTGGCCGATGGCGGCGCGTGCTTCCGGCTTGACCGTCGCGGTCAGCTTGAAGATACGGTCGGCGCCGCCGTCGGATTCCGCACCGAGGATCGCCTTGCCGATCTCGTTGTGGTTCTGCGTGGCATACGCCTTGCCACCAAACAGCCCGGATTCTTCGTTGGCGAAGGCGACGACCCGGATGCTGCGTGCCGGGCGTTCGCGCAGTTGTCCGATCAGATGCGCTGCCGCAGTCGTGATGGCGACGCCGGCGCCGTCATCGATCGCGCCGGTGCCGAGATCCCAGGAGTCAAGATGGCCGCCGGTCAGGAAGTACTCGCGCGGACGCGAGCGGCCGGTGATCTCGGCGATCACGTTGGCACCGTTGTAGCTGCCTTCGATGCCGCAATCGAGGGCGAGATGCAGTTTGACCGGCGTGCCGAGCTTGAGCATGTTGTCGAGCAGGTCGGCGTCTGGATTCGAGATTGCGGCCGCGGGAATCGCCTTGGCAGGGTCGGTGAAATGGGTCACGCCGGTGTGCGCAAGGCGATTGTTGTCGGAGCCGACCGAACGCAGCAGGAAGGCCACCGCGCCCTTGGCCGCGGCAAGCTCCGGACCCGTCACGCGGACGGTCGATCCGGTGCCGTAGTCGCGTCCATCGCTGAGCGCGCGCATGCGCGGAATACCGAGATAGACGATCTTGCCTTTCACCTGGTAGTCCGGCGCGGCCTTCATCGCATCCAGGGAGTCGAAGCCGATCACCTCGGCATCCAGGCCACCCGGTGGAGTCGCCGCCGAATAGCCGAGCGCGGTTGCTGCGAGCGATTGTGCGAATGGCGCGACGATCGCGGCGCTTTCGCTACGCCGTACCCATTTCGGATAGCTGACCGGCTCTGTCCAGACCTTGTCGAATCCGAGTGCCTTGAACTTCGCGATCATCCATTCGCGCGCGGCAAGATCGTTCTCGCCACCGGCCAGCCGCGGACCGATCCGGGTGGTCAGGTCATCGACGAGGGCGTAGGCGACATCGTCGTTGAGCGCTCGTTCGCGCAACTCGCCCGCGGCGTTGATTGCAGCTTGCGGAATGTTCGTTGCGGTGGCCGGTTCGACCGCGCGGACACCGATAGGGAGCAGGGCGAGCGCGACGCAGAGCGTGACGATGCGTGGCATGGTCGAATTCCATGGAAGGCAATCAGACATGCTGCCAGATCCGGCTCCACGTCGACCTGTGGCGAAGGTCATCGTCGGCAGGAAACGAACGGACACCGATGCGCGATCGGCCGGGATCGGCATCCCGGTCGATCACGTGGTGCGACGCGACGTGCGACCTACTTGCCCTGTTTCAGCAAGTCACGGATTTCAGTCAGCAACACGACATCGGCCGGCGGCGGCGCGGGAGCCTCCTCCGCCTTCTTGCTGACGCGATTGATCGCCTTGACGACCATGAAGATCGCGAATGCGACAATGGCGAACTGGATCATCGTGTTGAGGAAAGCGCCGTACTGGATCGCGACTTCACCGGTTCCGTCAGGCCCGGCAGCGGTCAGCACGTACTTGTATGACGAAAAATCGATACCTCCGATCAGGTTGCCGATCGGCGGCATGATCACGTCGTTGACCAGCGACGTGACGATTTTGCCGAACGCAGCGCCGATCACGACGCCGACAGCAAGATCAATGACGTTGCCGCGCATCGCAAAAGCCTTGAACTCCGACAACATGCTCATGTTTGGCACCTCCAGGACGATTGACGCGCTAGCGGCTGCGAGCACCGCCGTCCCACTCTAGCCGCTTGTCGTCGGGGGTGCATCCGTGTTGCGAAATTTTACCGGCCTCGGACAGCAGCCTCGCTGCTGGCGCGATACGCGGACCACTTGACTCGCGTTGCCCGGTCCCGGCTCAGACCAGCTTTCCTTCCAGCATCGCGACGCCGGCGAGTTCGGCATGGAAGCGATCGCCGCGCTTGAGCACGGCAACGCCGGCCGGTGTGCCGGTGAAGATCAGGTCACCCGATTGGAGCTCATACAGTCGAGACAGCTCGTGGATGATCTCGGCCACGCTGAAGATCATGCTGCCGGTATCGGTCTGCTGACGCATTTCGCCATTGACCGTGAGGCTCAGGCGGTTGCTGGTCGGATGCCCGATTTCGCTGGCCAGGCGCAGGGCCGAGACCGGCGCGGAGTGATCGAATCCCTTGGCGGCATCCCACGGATTGCCTTTCGCCTTGGCGATCGCCTGGAGATCACGTCGGGTCAGGTCCAGGCCGACCGCATAGCCATAGACATGATCAAGCGCCCGTGCGACAGGGATATCCCGGCCACCGGTGGCGAGGGCGACGACCATTTCGACCTCGTGGTGGAGGTCCGACGTCGCCGGCGGGTAGGGCACGTCTCCGTCGTCGATCACGATGGCGTCCGCCGGCTTGCTGAAGAAGATCGGATTCGCCCTGTCGGCGGTCGCGCCCATTTCCCTTGCGTGGTCGGCATAGTTTCGACCGATGCAATAGATCCGATGGACCGGAAAGCGCATGTCGGTGCCGGTCACCGGGATCGCAGGGATGGCATGCGGCGCAATGGCATAGGTCATGGTTTCGTTCCTCGGAAACTGGAGTCGGGTTTTCCCGCGCGTAGCTGCTTGCGCCAGACCAGTTTGAGGCCGGACCAGATCGCGTCGACCGCGCAGACCTTGATGTCGACCAGGCCGCGCGGCAAGGCAAGGCGACGGATCGTATCTTCGGTGATGTCAGTGACGACGCGCGAGGATTTTTTCGGCCACGAAACCCAGAACGCCCCATCGGCAGGAAGTGTATTTGAAAGCCTGGCGATCGACGCCTCGAGTTCGCGGTCCGTCGTGGCGAATAGATGAACGAGATCGAACGCGGCGCGCGGACCGACGAGATCAAGCCCCGTGCTGGTGAGGCCGACCATGGCGGAATAGTCTCGAGGGGCATTTTCGACACGGATGCGCAACCCGGGCTTGAGGCCGAGCTTCTGCCAGAGCGGTTTTCCCGAGTAGCCGTCGATTTTCGCGTCTGACATTCGTCACCCTGCCGACATGAGCGTCGTGTGTTGTTCCGTGTCTGAAGGCGTCGCACTCTATGGCAGACTCAGCGCCCCGAGCGCGGTCAGGATGATGAGAATGCAGAACAAGGGTGAATTGCTCAACCAGTTGCGGATCGACCGGAATCGGGTCGAGACGCCTTCGCGCATGCCGTGGATCGTCACCCTGATCCTTGTCGTGCTGCTGGCGGTGGGCGCAGCGGTCTGGTGGTGGAAGTCGTCCCGAGCGAACTTTGAAGTGTCGCCCGTTGCCGCGATTGCCCCGACGGCGAACGGTTCCGCTTCTTCGGCGGTTTTGCAGGCGACCGGATATGTCACCGCACGCCGTCAGGCGACCGTGTCCGCGCAGATCACCGGAACGCTCTCGGAAGTGCTGATCGAGGAAGGCGAGCACGTCGATGCCGGCCAGGTGCTCGCCCGACTCGAAGACACCGCACAGCGTGCCAACCTGGCCCAGGCCCAGGCCCAGGTTGCGCAGGCGCGGGCCCAGGTCGGGCAGTTCAAGGCGCGTCTCGACCAGTCCCGAAGGGACCTGGCTCGCCAGCAGGATCTGGTCGGCCGCAAGCTGGTCTCGAAGCAGGCCGTCGAAGTCGCGCAGACCGAGACGGACAGCCTCAGCGCGCAATTGACCGCGCAGCAACGCACGGTTGAACTGGCGTCGGCGCAGGCGCTCAGTGCCCAGGTGCAGCTTGATTACACGACCGTGCGCGCGCCTTTTGCCGGCGTGGTCGTGGCCAAGGCGGCCCAGGTCGGCGAGATCGTCTCGCCGCTGTCGGCGGGCGGCGGTTTCACGCGCACCGGCGTGGGCACCATCGTCGACATGGATTCACTCGAGATCGAGGTTGACGTCAACGAGTCCTACATCAATCGCGTGAAACCCGGCGCCCCCGCGGAAGCCGTGCTCGATGCGTATCAGGACTGGACCGTGCCGGCCAGGGTCATCGCGATCATTCCGACGGCCGACCGCGGCAAGGCCACGGTCAAGGTGCGGGTCGGCCTCGACCAGAAGGATCCGCGCATCCTGCCGGACATGGGTGCGCGCGTTTCGTTCATGGAGGAGAAATCCGCCGGCCCGGTTGCGGCCGAGCCGCCGAAAGGCGTGCTGTTGCCGGGCTCGGCAATCGTCCAGCGCGACGGAAAAAGCGTGGTCTTCGTCATCGACGGTGATCGCGTTGCTGCGAAACCCGTGATCCCCGGCCAGAACATGGGCGATCTGCGTCTCGTCGAAGGCATCGCGGCAGCGACTCAGGTCGTCCGCGAACCGCCGGCGGAAATGCAGGATGGAGCGCGCATCGAATTGAAGAAATAGCATCGGTTGCGGTGAATCGATAGTCGGAAACCAGATTGATCGGCGTGCGATTCGCTGGCGCGTCGATCCGCACGAGTTCGGGAAAACCAGGAGAGGCACATGCCAAACATTGTCGAAATCCGCGACGCCAGCAAGACCTATGAGCGCGGCAAGCAGAAGGTCGAGGTCCTGCATCACATCGACCTTGATATCGTGCAAGGTGACTTCCTCGCCCTGATGGGACCTTCCGGGTCGGGCAAGACCACCTTGCTCAACCTGATCGGCGGGCTCGATTCGCCAAGCGGCGGATCGATCATGGTCGGCGGTCAACGCATCGACAATCTCGGTGGCGGCGCACTGGCCAAATGGCGCGCGGCAAACGTCGGATTCATCTTCCAGTTCTACAACCTGCTGCCGATGCTCACGGCGCAGAAAAACGTCGAGGTGCCCCTGTTGCTGACGCGTCTTTCCGCGACAGAGCGCAAACGCAACGCCGCGATCGCGCTGCAGCTGGTCGGGCTGTCCGATCGCGGTAGCCACAAGCCGAACGAGTTGTCGGGCGGCCAGCAGCAACGTGTCGCGATCGCGCGAGCGATTGTTTCCGATCCGACCCTGCTGGTCTGCGACGAGCCGACCGGCGATCTCGATCGACAGTCGGCCGAGGAGGTTCTTGGCCTGCTCCAGCAGCTCAATCGCGAGCATGGCAAGACCATCATCATGGTCACCCACGATCCGAAGGCCGCCGAGTATGCGACGCATACCCTGCATCTGGACAAGGGCACCCTGGTCGAGCAAACGGTCGCTTGAGGCGGAGGACGGCACAATGAAATATTTCCACCTGATCTGGGCCGCGTTGTTCCGGCGCAAGACACGCACGATGCTGACCCTGTTGTCGGTCCTGGCCGCCTTCCTGCTGTTCGGCCTGCTCGATGCGGTGCGCGTCGCCTTCAATTCGGGCAGCGATGCCGCGGGCGTCGATCGCATGGTCGTCAGCTCGAAGTACTCGATCATCCAGGGTTTGCCGCAGAGCCTGGTTCCGCGCATCCGCACGACCCCCGGTGTGAAGAACCTGACCTGGGCGAACTGGTTCGGCGGCTATTACCAGGATCGCAAGAACCAGATGTTCAACATCGCGATCGATCCGGACTATTTCGAGATCTACCCCGAATTCATCGTGCCGCCCGAGCAGATGGAGGCGTTCCGGAAAACCCGCACCGGAGCACTGGTCGGCGAGACGCTGGCCAAGCGCTGGGGATGGAAGATCGGCGACAAGGTGCCGGTAACTGGCGCGATCTATCCGAACAAGGCGACCGGGGACACGAACTGGAGCTTCGACATCGTCGGAATGTTCAAGGCCAAGGAAGAGAAGATGCGTGGTGCCGAGCAGCAACTCCTGTTCCGCTGGGACTATTTCGACGAAGCGAACAGTTACGGGGCGCACGAGGTGGGTTGGCTCATCGTCCAGGTCAACGATCCGAACAAGTCCGATGAAGTCGCCAAGGCCATCGATGCGATCTCGGCCAATTCGGACCACGAGACCAAGACCCAGACCGAGTCGGCCTTCAACCTTTCGTTCGCCAAGCAGCTCGGTGACATCGGCCTGATCGTCAGTGCGATCATGGGTGCCGTCTTCTTCACCCTGCTGCTGCTGACCGGCAATACGATGGCCCAGGCGGTGCGCGAGCGAATCCCGGAACTGGCGACGTTGAAGACCATCGGATTTTCCGACCTGAGCGTGCTTGGACTGGTGTTTGCCGAAGCCATCCTGCTGATCGTGATCGGCGGCGTGCTTGGCCTCGGCTTGGTGTCGTTCCTGCTGCCCGTGATCAGCAAGGGCAGCGGCGGCATGTTGCAGATGCCGGCGGTGAGCCCCGGAACCTGGGTGCTTGGATTCGCCATGATGATCGGTATCGGCGTGCTGGTCGGCGTACTCCCGGCCTTGCGCGCGATGCGGCTCAATATCGTCGATGCACTGGCCGGACGCTGAGGAAAGCACTCATGAAGAAGATCAAATCGGTTCTTTCCGGCCTCGGCATGTTTCTCGTCATCCTGCTGTCGGTGGCAGCATGGATAGTGCTGCCCTGGCAGCTCCTGCTGGGGCTCGTTGTCCTGCTCGCACTGTGGATGGGATTGACCCGGATCGGTCGGCAGGCTGCCGCAGTTACTTGGGTCGGCGTATCCACCTTGCGTCAGCGCCTCGGTGCCTCGTCGGTCATCATCGTCGGTATCGCCGGCGTGGTCGGCGAGCTCGTGGCGCTGCTCGCGATGGGCGATGGGCTGCAGAAGACGCTCAAGAGCACCGGCGATACCGAAACGGTGATCGTCATGCGCGGCGGCGCAGCGAACGAGCTCAGTTCCGGTGTCTCGCGCGACGATGCGACCCTGATCGCGCAAGCCGCCGGCATCCTGCGCGACGCCGAAGGCAAGCCGATCACCTCGAGTGAGCTCGTCGTCGTCGCCAACCTGCCCAAGAAATCGACCGGCACGGATGCCAACGTCGAGATTCGCGGCGTCGGTCCGCAGGCATGGCCACTGCGCCCGAACGTGAAAATCATCGAAGGCCGCAAGTTCACCCCAGGACTGCGTGAAATGATCGTCGGCAAGGGAGCGCGCCAGCAGTTTGCCGGGCTCGATCCGGGATCGACGATCAACCTCAACAACCAGCAATGGACGATCGTCGGTGTATTCGAATCGGGTGATGCGCACGAATCGGAACTGGAAGGCGATGTCGACACCGTTTCAGCGGCGTATCGGCGCGGGGGCTACCAGTCGGTCACGGTCCGCCTGACCTCGCCCGAGGCATTCGATGCGCTCAAGGCGGCGCTGGCCAGTGATCCGCGGCTCAAGGTCGAGGCGAAGACCACGCTCGACTACTACACCGCGCAATCGGAAGGTCTGAGCAAGGTCATTCGCGTCGTCGGCATCACGATTGCGACGATCATGGCGATCGGTGCGATCTTTGGGGCGCTCAATTCGATGTATGCCGCGGTGGCCACGCGCGCACGTGAAATCGCGACCTTGCGCGCCATCGGATTCCGCTCGCCACCCGTGATCGTCTCGGTCATGCTCGAAACGATGCTGCTCGCCCTGTTCGGCGGCCTGCTCGGGGCGTTCATCGCCTGGCTGTTGTTCAACAACTACACGGTATCGACGCTGGGTGCGAACTTCAGCCAGGTGGTGTTCCAGTTTTCGGTCTCGCCAGCATTGCTCTGGACGGGCGTGAAATGGGCGCTCGCAATCGGCTTTGTCGGCGGCCTGCTGCCAGCGATCCGCGCCGCGCGCCTGCCGGTGACCACCGCGTTGCGCGAATCCTGAAAGACGGAAGGGATGAGCGGCTGCAGCCTGGAAGGGTTCCAGCCGCTGGTAGTTCTCTTGGGGTAATGCTCGTTTTCGCAGACGAGCCGGAGCACACCGGACCTGAAGGCCCGTTCCCGCGAGCAGCTGCGATTGCTGCCTCGCGACTCGCTATCCCTTCTTGCGCACCTTGCCGAGCGTGATCATCGCCACGCCGATCAGGATGACGGCCATCGCGGCGATATCGCCCGGATGGACGGCTTCTCCGACAGCCACGGCGCCGAGCAGGACCGCGACCGGAGGGTTGACGTAGGCGTAACTGGTGGCGAGCA
>ERZ795059.1880-NODE-1880-length-22696-cov-9.390707_pt1 | contig 22696 bp, 18 predicted proteins | sample MGYA00375143_ERZ795059 | MGnify/ENA primary metagenome ERZ795059 (study PRJEB30188, sample SAMN05720168) | activated sludge metagenome | isolation source: Anaerobic digester | place: USA | collected 2015-01-07 ... | reverse complement strand
AAATGTTTACAATTGTCCTTTTCCCGGCCGGGGTGGTTAAAAAGGAATTAGAAAACCTGAACTCATTTCTCCGAATTAAATAAACCACCCCGGCCAGAATATCTATATTTCTGCACATTAGATGATTTTGTTTTCTGGCCACCCCTCCTTGAAAAAAGGAGGGGAAACTATTATACCGAAAGCTCCTTAAGTTCACGGTAAAGTTTGCATCCTCCGAAGGGGGGCTATACCAAATCTTCCTCAATAATCTCCAGCAACTTTTCCACAGCCTCCTCCTCCGGAACATTTTTATATACCGGCACCATTCCCCTGTATATATGGACCTTTCCTTCGGCAGCGCCGACATATCCGTAATCGGATCCTTCCATTTCGCCGGGTCCGTTGACAATACAGCCCATAATGGCTATTTTCAGTCCCGTAAGATGATTTGTTGCGTCTTTGACTTTCCGGACTGCTTCCTGAAGGTTGAATTTTGTCCGGCCACATGTTGGGCAGGAGATATACCGGTTCCGGGTTATTCGTGCTTCTGTAGCCTGAAGCAGAGAAAATGCCAGTTCTTCCAGCGCTGCTCCCTGAACCTTACCCCTGTTGGTAATACATATACCTTCAGCCTGTCTGAGTATGAAATATCTTCCGAGAATGGCAGCTGCATCAATTGAAAGCTTAACAGGATCATCCTCATCAAAAATAGGATTAAGGAAATCTTTCCTGTCAGGTTTATCTGATAGCAGGGGTGGGGTATTAAAGTTGAAGATCAGCATTTTTCCCTGGAAAGGACTGCCATCTTCTTTTACATACTTACCGTCGGAGTATTTAATGACTTCCGGTTTATATAAATTATTGCGGGTCCTGAGATCCTGATGAGGGACCGGATTTTTAATTCTTCCTCGCGGGCCGCAGAGGAAATTTACTATTTCCCGGGCCACCGGGATCTCTTTCTCCGGGTCTTCGGAAAGAGAGACCCTTATTGTATCGCCGATACCTTCGGAGAGTAGTGTTCCTATTCCTGCTGCTGACCTGACTCTTCCGTCTTCACCCTCACCTGCTTCAGTAACACCCAGGTGTATCGGATATGCGAACCCGTTGTCCTGCATCATTTTAACCAGCAACCTGTTGGCTGTCACCATGACTCTGGTATCGGATGATTTCACTGACAATACAAGGTTATTGAAATTCTCGGAGCGGAAGATTTCTATGAACTCGAGGGCTGATTGTACCATCCCTTCCGGAGTATTGCCATATCGGGTCATGATACGGTCGGAGAGGGAACCATGATTGATCCCGACACGGATCACGGTAGAATTCTCAGCACAGATCTTTATAAGCGGTTGTAGTCTTTCATGGATCCTTTCAAGCTCCTCGTTATATTCTTTTTCTGTAAGATCTTTTTTAATGAAGGTCGCTCTTTTGTCGGCATAATTCCCCGGGTTGATCCTCACTTTTTCAACGATCCTGGCTGCAGTTTCCGCAGCTGCAGGATTGAAATGGATATCAGCAACAAGAGGTGTTTCAAAACCGGCATTTCTTATCTCACGCTTGATATTTTCAAGATTCCGGGCTTCCGTTACTCCCTGGGCAGTAAGTCTGACAAGATCAGCTCCGGCTTCGATTATTCTTATACACTGTGCAACCGAAGAAGTTGTGTCATTTGTATCGGTGTTGGTCATCGACTGGATACGTACCGGGTGATGGGATCCAAGGGGGAGGGTGCCGATGAGGACAGAGTTGGATTTGTAAGCAGACCCCCTGTGGTCCCCCTGGGAGGGGGCAGTATTTATCAATCCCTCTCCCATGTTACCCCGTCTTTAGTATCATTAAGCATAATCCCTGCTTTCTTCAGCTCCGCCCTGATATGATCCGATACAGCCCATTCCTTTTTGTTCCTTGCCTCAAGACGAAGATCCATTATGATCTTCATCAGTTCAGATGTAAGCTTTTCATCACTTTTGTTTTCACTTTCATCTGTCAATCCCAGAATATCAAAAACGAATGTATTGAAAAGATCTCCGGTTTCCTTTATTTCATCAGCGGTCATCCCGGAGCTTCCGTCAGCTGCCGAATTTATAAGTTTTACTGCTTCAAAAAGATGAGAAAGAAGGAGCGGAGTATTAAGGTCATCATTCATTGCTTCATAGCATCTGGCCTTGAGGGATACTATATCTATCGAACTTTCCTTAGAAGGTTTAATGTTTTTTAATGTCACTGAAGCTTTCAGAAGCTTCTTTAATCCTTTTTCTGCAGCGATAAGTGCTTCGTTTGAGAAGTCGACAGTACTCCGGTAATGAGCCTGCAGAAGGAAGAACCTTATAGTCATCGGGCTGTATGCCTGATGGAGTAAAGGATGATTTCCGGAAAAGAGCTGGCCGAGGGTAATGAAATTTCCCAGTGATCTGGCCATTTTCTGACCGTTTATTGTGATCATGTTGTTATGCATCCAGTACCTGACCGACTCATTGCCGAGGGCTGCGGCAGATTGTGCAATCTCGCATTCGTGATGAGGGAACTGCAGGTCGATACCGCCTCCGTGAATATCGAAGACCTCTCCGAGATATTTTGTGCTCATTGCCGAACATTCAAGATGCCATCCGGGAAATCCCTCACCCCATGGCGAAGGCCATCTCATTATATGTTCAGGAGTGGCTTTTTTCCAGAGTGCAAAATCAAAAGGGTTACGTTTTTCGTCTTTCCCCCCGATGATCCTTGTATTTTCCTGAAGGTCTTCCAGTACTCTGCCGGAAAGCTTTCCGTAATGGAACTTTTGGCTATATTTAACTATATCAAAATAAACTGATCCGTTCACCTCATAGGCAAAGCCTTTTTCAAGGATCTTCTTAACCAGTTCAATCTGTTCAATTATATGACCTGAAGCCCTGGGTTCAATTGACGGAGGAAGTGCATTAAGTTGTTCCATATTCTTCAGGAAAGTATTCAGGTATTTCTGGACCACCTCCATCGGCTCGAGATGTTCGAGTCTTGCTTTCTTTTCTATCTTATCCTCACCTTCATCGGCATCATTTTCAAGATGTCCCACATCGGTAATGTTCCTGACATAGCGTACCCTGTAGCCCAGATGGAGCAGATAACGGTACAGTATGTCGAATGTTACGGCAGGGCGGGCATGACCAAGATGGGCATCACTGTAAACCGTCGGTCCGCAAACATATAACCCCACAAAAGGCGGATGAAGCGGATTAAAAGGTTCAATTGTGCGTGTCAGACTGTTATATATTGACAGATTGTTTTGCATAATCAATGATTGTGATGCAAAAATAAACTAAAATTCCATGCGGATTACCTGTCTGGCGCTGTTTTGAAATTTCCATATTCCTTCATATCTTTGACATAGAAAATCTGTATTTTCAGTTGTAAAACATGATTTCACATCATCTTAACCAGGAAAATCTTCTTATTTCTATCATGCCTATGGGCATGGTCAGATGATCTCCATGTATTTTATTTAAATTTGCAGCCTGAATTTTGCGAAAATTGCATAAGCGGGGGAATGCCTCATTCATTTCTGTTTCCCCCTATATTTGTTTAATTATGAAAAAATAAGTTATAATGAAATATTCACCTGAAGATATTATAAAAAATAAGATCCTCATTTTAGACGGTGCGATGGGAACGATGATCCAGAGGCACAGGTTAAGAGAGGAGGATTTCCGCGGGGATCAGTTCACTGACCACCCCAGGCCTCTGAAAGGCAATAATGATCTTTTAAATATTACCAAACCCGGGATTATCCGTGATATTCATAAGCAGTATCTGGAAGCCGGAGCTGACATAATTACGACCAATACTTTCAATTCAAACAGGATCTCGCAGGCGGATTATGGTATGGAAGGTCAGGTGTATAATTTGAATTTCAATGCTGCATGTATTGCCACTGAAGCTATTATGGAGTTTGAAGGCTCGAACGAACCTGCCGATCATTTCATAGCCGGTTCTCTTGGCCCGACAAACCGCACCGCATCGATGTCGTCGGATGTAAATGATCCGGGAGCACGTTCAGTCACATTTGATGATCTTACAGCTGCATATGCCGAACAGGTAAGAGGGCTTATTGATGGCGGTGTACATATACTTCTGGTTGAAACAATATTTGATGTTCTGAATTGCAAGGCAGCTCTTTATGCTATAGAGACTGTCTTTGAAGAAAAAGGTAAGAGATTACCTGTAATGGTTTCCGGAACGATAACCGATGCAAGCGGAAGGACACTTACGGGACAGACACTTGAAGCCTTCCTTATATCCGTATCGCATTTCCCGTTGTTCAGTGTCGGCCTTAATTGTGCACTGGGAGCAGAACAGCTCCGACCTTTCATTCAGGAATTGTCGGCCAAAACAGGATTCTTTGTATCAGTACATCCTAATGCCGGCCTGCCCGACCAGTTTGGTGAGTACGACCAGTCGGCTGAATTTATGGCCTCGGTCATTGAGGATTTCATGAAGGAGGGATGGATTAATATTGCCGGTGGCTGTTGTGGTACGACACCCCTGCACATCCGGAGAATTGCTGAAGTATCGAAAAGATATCAGCCCAGACAGAAGCCGGATATTGTAAGATATACAAGGCTTAGCGGTCTGGAAGCCCTGACTATTAAACCGGAGACAAATTTTGTGAATATCGGTGAGAGAACAAATGTTTCCGGCTCGATCAAATTTGCAAGGCTTATAAGGGAGGAAAAGTATTCCGAAGCGCTTGCCATAGCCAGGAACCAGGTGGAAGGCGGCGCCCAGGTCATAGATATATGCATGGATGAGGCTATGCTCGATTCCGAAAAGGCAATGGTGAAATTTGTAAATCTCATCATGGCCGAACCGGATATTGCAAAGCTTCCTTTGATGATCGATTCCTCAAAATGGAGTGTAATCATTTCGGCACTGAAATGTATACAGGGCAAGTCGGTTGTCAATTCGATAAGCCTCAAGGAAGGTGAGAATGTATTTCTTGAACATGCGCGGGAGATAAGGAAATTTGGTGCTGCAGCCGTAGTGATGCTGTTTGATGAAAAAGGCCAGGCCGATACCTTTGAAAGACGGATTGAAGTGGCAGAACGATCATACAGGCTTCTCACGGATAAACTGGGATTTCCTCCTGAGGACATAGTTTTTGATCCCAATGTTCTTGCCGTGGCTACCGGTATCGAGGAGCATAATAATTATGCAGTAAATTTCATTAAAGCCACTCAATGGATAAAGGAGCACCTTCCTTATGCAAAAGTAAGCGGAGGGATAAGCAATCTTTCTTTTTCTTTCAGAGGCATTGATAAGGTACGTGAAGCGATGCACTCCGTATTCCTTTATCATGCAATTGAAGCGGGTCTGGATATGGGAATTGTCAATCCGGGAATGCTGCAGGTCTACAGTGAAATCCCTCCAGATCTTCTTCAGCTTACAAGTGATGTGATCCTGAACCGCAGGAAAGATGCTACAGAAAGGCTTGTAAAATTTGCCGAGGGGTTGAAAAGCGAGGGGAAGAAAGAGGAGAAGAGTGATGAATGGCGTTCACTGCCGGTTACCGACAGGATTCGGCATGCACTGATAAGAGGTCTGGATGAACATATTGAACCGGATGTGGAAGAAGCCCGTTCTCTTTTTGAACGGTCCATTGATCTGATAGAAGGTCCCCTGATGGGTGGGATGAATGAGGTTGGAGATCTGTTCGGTTCGGGAAAGATGTTCCTTCCGCAGGTCGTCAAAAGCGCCAGGGTCATGAAGAAAGCCGTTTCGAAACTTGCTCCGTATATTGAGGAGGAAAGTAAAAATGCTGAAAAGAAAGACGCAGGCAAAATAATCCTTGCAACTGTCAAAGGTGATGTACATGACATTGGCAAAAATATAGTCGGGGTCGTTCTGTCATGCAACAATTACCGGGTCACTGACCTTGGAGTGATGGTACCTTCGGACAAAATTATTGATACTGCCATCAGTGAAAAGGCGGATTTTATCGGGTTGAGCGGACTGATCACCCCATCTCTAGAGGAAATGAGTCATGTCGCCTCGGAGATGGAAAGGAGAAGGGTTTCAATACCACTTCTGATAGGTGGTGCAACAACATCTGAGATACATACTGCGGTAAAGATCTCGAACCAGTATTCCGGCCCGGTCGTTCATGTAAAAGATGCCTCAAAAGCTGCAGGGGTCCTTTCGACACTTCTCAGGGAAGATAAGGGGAAGTATTTATCGGATCTCCGTGAGAAATATGGTAAGCTAAGGGACGAACACAACTCGAGGCAGAAGGAGAGAAAACTGCTGTCACTCGACGATGCAAGGAAGAACAGGCTGGCCACGGATTGGAAAGAAACCAAGTTGTTCCGGCCGCTATCCCCTGGTTATAAAATCCTTGATGATATAAGTCTGGCTGAACTTGAAAAATATATAGACTGGACATTCTTTTTCTTCGGGTGGAAGCTTTCCGGGAAATATCCGGCAATATTCAGTGATCCCGTCAAAAGTACGGAAGCAAAAAAGCTGTATGATGATGCTCAACATTATCTAAAAGTGATAAACGACAGGAAACTAATAACTGCCAGAGCTGTGTTCGGATTATATCCTGCTGTTTCGGTCGGGGATGATGTGGCAGTCATCACGGGTGATGCCGGCAAAGGATCCCGGACTTTCCTGAGGTTCCTGAGGAATCAGGAAATCAAGGAAGCTGGTATCCCTAATCTGTGTCTGTCGGATTACATTGCTCCCGAATCCTCAGGTCTCACAGACAACATCGGATTATTTGTCGTAACTGCCGGGATAGATGAAAATAAATATAACGTTTACAGGCAGGATGATTATGCCTCGATAATGATAAGGATGCTGAGCGACCGTATTGCCGAAGCAGCGGCTGAATGGCTTCACGAAAGGATAAGAAAAGAGTACTGGGGTTATGCGGCGGATGAGGTACTTACAATTGAGGAAATGCTTGCGGTCAGGTACAGGGGTATCCGGCCTGCACCCGGCTATCCGGCCTGTCCCGATCATACCGAGAAAAGAGTCCTGTTCGATTTGCTGGATGCTGAAAATGCCATCGGCGCAGGTCTCACGGAGAATTTTGCCATGACGCCTCCTGCAGCAGTAAGCGGCTATATCTTCTCACATCCCGCTTCAACTTATTTTAATATCGGGAAGATAGGGAACGACCAGCTTAAGGATTATTCCGGAAGAAAGAAAATGAGTGTTGATGAGGCTGCCAGATGGCTTGCCCCTAATCTTTGATAAATAATATGAGTGTTATTGAAAAACTGAGAAATGCCAGAGGGCCCCTTTTCACATTTGAGCTGCTTCCTCCGCTGAAAGGACACAGCATTGAAAAGATCTATTCAACCATTGACCGGCTGGTGGAGTTTCAGCCGGCTTATATAAACTTCACATCTCATCGTAATGAGATAACATACAAGGAGAGGCCCGATGGCCTCCTTGAAAGGAAGGTCACAAGACTTCGTCCGGGTACAATTGCCCTGGCCGCAGCCGTGAAGTATAAATATAATCTGACTGTGGTCCCTCATATACTTTGCGGGGGATTTACAAAGGAAGAGACGGAAAATGTACTTATAGAAATGAATTTCCTTAATATTGATGATGTCCTTGCCCTTAGAGGTGATCCTCAACGGGGAAGCCGTGTTTTCATTCCTGAAAAAGACGGTCACAGATATACTCATGAGCTGGTGACCCAGATCGCCAATATGAACAAAGGGAAATATCTTGAAGAATCACTTGAAGAGACTTCTCCGGCAAATTTCTGTATCGGGGTGGCAGGATATCCTGAAAAGCATTCCGAAGCACCGAACATGCAGACAGATATTGAGAATCTTAAGCGGAAGATCGATGCCGGCGCACACTATATTGTTACTCAGATGTTCTTCGATAATGAGAAATATTTCAGGTTCCGGGATGATTGCAGAAAGGCGGGGATAGAGGTTCCTATTATTGCAGGACTTAAGCCGATCTCGGCGCTCAATGATATTAAAATGCTGCCTCAGACCTTTCATATTGATCTGCCGAACGATCTGGTGTCGGAAGTGAGGAAATGTAAAACAGATCAGGAAGCGCGCGAAGCAGGGATTGAATGGGCAACAATGCAGTCAAAGGAGCTTATTAAGAGAGGAGCTCCCGGGCTGCATTATTATACATTGGGGCGATCGGATAATATCGCGAGGATAGTAAGAGCTTCGTTTTGATCCAAGCTACCCCCGCCACGCTGGTATGAAAGCGGCTCTACCCCCTCCACGCTGACGTGCATAGCCGTCAACCTAAGAAATGTTTAAATAACTAAAACTAATGTAATTATCTGAAATATAGTTAAATAAGTTTCCCCTCCTTAAAAAAAGGAGGGGAAACTTTTATAGCCAAAACCTCTTATGTTGACGGCTATGGGGGTGGGGGGTCAGCGAGTCCTGGGTGGTCGTCAGATTTTAAATGCTTTCTTAATCTTTTCGACATGATCCAGTTTTTCCCAGGCGAAGAATTCAACTTTTTTCATCCAGCCTTTCTTCCCGTTGCCATTGATCTCCCTTGGTTTGCTGCCGGGCACTTCATAATAGACCTCAACGTTCTTTACAACGCTCTCCCGTCCGAAATGGCCGTATGATGCTGTCTGCAGGAAGATCGGATTTTTAAGTCCGAACCTTTTTATTATTGAATAGGGCCGCATGTCGAAGAGTTTCTGTACTCTCGAAGCTATTTCTCCGTCTGCCAGGGTATTACCCTTATTGTCCTTTACATGAGCAGTGCCGAAGGTGTTTACATAAAATCCTACCGGTTCGGCCACTCCGATTGCATAAGCAACCTGGATGAGAGCCTGGTCGCAGATACCGGCAGCAACGAGGTTCTTGGCAATATGCCGTGCGGCATAGGCAGCTGATCTGTCGACTTTCGACGGATCCTTCCCCGAGAAAGCTCCACCTCCGTGTGCCCCGTGACCTCCATAAGTATCGATTATGATTTTCCTTCCTGTGAGACCGGTATCTCCGTGAGGGCCACCTATAACAAATTTACCTGTGGGATTAACAAGCAGTCGTGTATCTTCCCTGAAAAGGTCTCTTATTCCTGCCGGAAGGGATTTCTTAACCCTGGGGAAGAGGTATTTTTTCAGGTCAGCGGTAATCTGTGCCTGCATTGCTTTTTCTGCAGCCTTCTCTGATGCAAGGGATTTGTTTTTCGGCATAATGAACTCATCATGCTGGGTACTTATAACTATCGTATCTATGCGAACTGGCTTGTTGTTATCGTCATATTCGATCGTCACCTGTGATTTCGAATCGGGCCTCAGGTATTTCATCTGTTTCCCTTCACGTCTGACAGCTGCCAGTTCCTCAAGCAGCCTGTGGGCAAGCTCAATACTCAAAGGCATATAATTATCCATCTCACGGCAAGCATAACCGAACATCATCCCCTGGTCGCCGGCTCCCTGCTCCTCTGGTTTATCCCTGACCACACCCTGACGTATGTCGGATGATTGTTCATGTATTGTCGATATAACACCGCACGAGTCACAGTCAAAACGATATTCAGCTTTTGTATAACCAATGTCGCGGATGACCCTGCGGGCCGTCTCCTGAACATCCACCCATCCCGATGTCATCACTTCTCCTCCGCAAACCACCAGACCGGTGGTTACAAAGGTCTCGCATGCTACCTTGGACTCCGGATCCCATTTTAAAAATTCATCAAGCAATGCATCTGAAATCTGATCGGCAACTTTATCGGGGTGCCCTTCCGAAACGGATTCTGACGTGAATAAGTAGCTCATAGTATTAAAGTTAAAGTTTAAAGTTTGAAGTTTGGAGTACTTAGAGTTTATAATACTTAAAGTTGGATCATAAGATTCATAACTCTAAGTACTCCACACTCTAAGTACTCCACACTTTAAGTATTTTACAATTACCGGTAAAACTTGTGGCTATGTAATAACAGAATAGACGCGTTTTAGCATTTTTTTCTGTGGTTGCAAGCTGCACAAATCTTTCCACCGGGAAATTGTGTGGCAAAGGAAATAAAAAAAAATCAAACAAAAAAATCACATGCCGGTAAGATGTCTGAATACTTCTTCAAGATTATTTTCTTCCTTCTGAAGTGAAAGTACAGTAAGGTTATTTTTTACAGCAAATGAAAATACCGCGGGACGGATATCTTCTGCTGAATCAGATTCAAGCAGCCAGAAATCCTTATCGGTCAGACGGACATTATGTACATTTGGGATGCTTAACAGCTCTGTGTCGCTTATTTTTCTGTCAAAGCTTACTTTTATTATCTGTTTTCCCTGATTGATTTTCGAGTAAATATTGTTTTTGTCCTCATCGGCAACAATAACACCCTTATCGATTATGATTATCCTGTCGCACACTGCTTCTGCTTCCTGCATAATATGTGTTGACAGGAGTACAGTTTTTTTCCTGCCGGCCTCTCTGATCAGATTACGGATCTCAATGATCTGATTCGGATCAAGTCCGGATGTTGCCTCATCCAGGATAAGCACATCAGGATCATGTATCAGAGCCTGTGCGAGGCCCACACGCTGGCGGTATCCTTTTGACAGGGCTCCGATCTTCTTGCCTGCTTCCGGAGTGAGCCCTGTAAGCCCGATAATGTTTTCTATATTTTCTTTTGCTGAACGGCCGGGCTTATAGAATGAGGCGACGAATGACAGGTATTCCCTGACATACATTTCCGGATAGAGGGGGTTATTTTCAGGAAGATAACCGATCTTCTTTCTTATTTCAGGATCATCGGAAGATACTTCGGTGCCGTTAACCAGAACCGAACCTGATGAAGGAGGGATAAATCCGGTTATTATTTTCATCATTGTTGATTTCCCGGCTCCGTTAGGACCAAGGAAAGCAACTATCTCCCCGGTTTTTACACTGAAGGATACGTTGTCAAGAGCTTTCTGTGATCCATAAAGCTTAGTGACTTCCTGAACTACAATAGACATTTCTCAGAATTATTTTTCCGGACGCTGTTTTTCAGTCGCCCCAGCCTCCCATGAACTGCCTGCTGCTGGCAAAACTAACCTTGGGATTTACACAACATACCGGGATCCTCGAACTGTTGGCAATGATCTGTTGCTCCGAAGCGCCCAGCGCATAATCAGCAAATGTGATGTTCTTTGTAGTGATTATAAGAATCATGTCAGCATTTATTTTCTGGGCAAATTCAATTGTCCTTTCAGCAGGTTTCCCTTTGGGGATTTCGTGAACCTCATATTCTATATTGTTCTGGATGAAATATTTGACTGCAAAAGCCAGGTTGATCTTGGTTTTCTTTGCGAGATTCTTATCAGATGTTGCAGAGACCAGTATATGTATTTTAGATTCAAAATATTTACCCATATAGATCGCCATCTTTATCTTTTCCTTGTTCTCCTTCCTGAAGTCAACAGGGAAAACAATGTTATGAAATTTACCCTGGTCGGATGGCGGATCCTGGACAACGATGAAAGGAACCTTCGATTTTATAATTACTTTCAGGGCCCAGCTTCCCGTGAGCTTCTGCATACCTTTCATCCCGTGTGTACCCATTACCACCAGGTTGGCATCCTTCTCATTTACGAATTCGGCGATCGATGTAAAAATACTTCCTTTTACAATGAACCATGATACAGCAATGCCGTATTTTACGTGAGCATTATCTGCAACACGCTGAAGCAGATACTTCTTCTCTCCCTCTGCTTTTTGCTTTATCCCGGGTTCAACAATATGAAGAAGGGCAACCTCGTTATTAACCTGACGGCCAATCCTTACTGCATGAGCAAGAGCATTTTCCGCTACCGGGGTGAAATCCCATGGAACGACAATAAGTTTCCGATTTTCATCCATAGTAAATAAGAGTTTCAGTTTAAACTCAAAGGTATTAAGAATTTATAAATATTCAAATCCGGCTGACAGACTGTATTGTTTTTGTTAAAATAAACTTAATAAGGAGCATTTTATTATTTTTGCGGGATGTTTTAATTTTAAAATGAAAAGGACGAAGATTAAAATATTATTGTCATCACCAGCGACAGGGTCGGACGTTCTTGTAAAGGGATGGGTGAGGACAAAGAGGGGAAATAAGAATATAGTTTTTATTGCTCTTAATGACGGATCGACAATTAAGAATATCCAGATAGTTGCAGATGCATCGATGTTCGATGATGGTCTTATGAGGGATATTACAACGGGAGCCTGTCTGGAAGTGACCGGGGAGCTTGTAGAATCGCAGGGACAGGGTCAGAATGTGGAGATAAAAGCCAAGACAATAGTGCTTTACGGCAAAAGTGATGCAGAATCATATCCTTTGCAGAAGAAAGGCCATTCGATGGAGTTCCTGAGAGAGATAGCTCATCTGCGTCCACGTACAAACACTTTCGGAGCAGTACTGAGGATCCGTCATTCAATGGCATTTGCCATTCATAAGTATTTTAACGACAAAGGTTTCTATTACCTTCATACGCCAATTATTACAGGAAGCGATGCCGAAGGCGCAGGAGAAATGTTCCATGTAACGACATTTGATCTGGCTGACGTACCGAAAAATAAAGACGGTTCGGTTGATTACAGCGGTGATTTCTTCGGGAAACCTGCAAATCTGACCGTCTCGGGGCAGCTTGAGGGCGAGCTTGGAGCGCTTGCGATAGGTGAGATATATACTTTCGGACCTACATTCCGCGCGGAGAATTCAAATACCCCGAGGCACCTTGCCGAATTCTGGATGATAGAACCCGAAATGGCATTTTATGACATTGAGGACAATATGGATCTGGCCGAGGAATTTGTAAAATATCTTATCAGGTATGCCCTCGAAAACTGCAAGGATGACCTGGAGTTCCTTAATAATATGATAGATAAGGGGCTTCTTGAAAGACTTGCCTTCGTTCTCAATAACAAATTCATCCGGATGACGTATACAGAAGCAGTGAAGATACTTGAAGACTCCGGGAGGAAGTGGGAATATACAGTCGGATGGGGAAGGGATCTTCAGGCTGAACATGAGAGATATCTTGTAGAGGAACATTTCAAATGTCCGGTTATTCTTACTGATTATCCTAAAGCTATAAAAGCTTTTTATATGAAGCAGAATGATGATGGAAAGACTGTGAGGGCAATGGATGTTCTTTTCCCGGGTATCGGTGAGATAATCGGTGGTTCACAGAGAGAAGAGGATTATGAAAAGCTGCTGTCGCGGATCCGTGAACTGAAACTTCCTGAAAAAGATCTCTGGTGGTACCTTGAGACCAGGAAATTCGGAACTGCTCCTCACAGCGGCTTTGGTCTGGGCTTTGAAAGGTTTATTCTGTTTGTAACAGGAATGTCGAATATCCGTGATGTGATACCTTTCCCGCGGACACCGAAAAATGCAGAGTTTTAGAAGAGATATTTAACTTTCTGTTTGCAAAGGGCAAAAATGTTAAAGCAGAAATTACAGCAAAAATTATTACAGAAGCTTTCCCCCCAGCAGATCCAGATGATAAAGCTGCTGGAGGTTCCTACATTGCAGATAGAACAGAGGATAAAGAAGGAACTGGAAGAAAACCCGGCCCTCGAGGAAGGTGAGGAGGATGAGGAAATCCAGTCGCAGCAGGAAGAAGAGGAGAATTATGAGGATGAAGACAGGGATGAGGAGGAGTTCACTCTGGATGATTATATCCAGGAAGACGAAATACCAGATTACAGGCTTCAGACAAACAACCAGAGCAGGGATGATGAGAAGCGGTCAGAGATACCATTCTCGGCCGGATCGTCATTCCACGAATTCCTTGAATCCCAGCTGGGCCTGAGAGATCTTACCGATAAGCAAAAGATATTAGGGGAATTCATTATTGGGAATATTGACGAGGATGGCTATCTGAGAAGGGAGCTTGAAAACATTGTCGATGATCTGGCCTTCCTTCAGAATCTCACAACAACTGTTGAAGAACTGGAAGAAGTGCTAATGATAATCCAGGATCTTGAGCCTGCAGGAGTGGGAGCCAGATCGCTCAGGGAGTGCCTTCTCCTTCAGCTTGCAAAAAGAGATCATGCCCTGCCTGCCACACGTCTTGCATATAACATTATTGATACCCAGTTCGAGGAGTTCTCAAAACGACATTATGATAAAATAATCGCAAAGCTCGCGATCAATGAGGATGATCTGAAACAGGCTATTGATGAGATCCTGAAACTAAATCCGAAACCCGGAGGGGTTTACAGCGATCCGTACAGCAAGATTGCCCAGCCTATAATTCCCGATTTCATCCTTGAACACTCCGAAGAAGGCTTTGATCTTCATCTGAACTCAAAAAACCTGCCTGAGCTGAGACTGAGCCCGGCATACAGTGAAATGCTTCAGGCTTACAGCAGAGATAAGGAGAATAAAAAGGAGATGAAAGATGCTCTGCTCTTCGTCAAACAGAAGATCGATTCGGCAAAATGGTTTATTGATGCGATAAAACAAAGGCAGAATACTCTTCTTCTTACAATGAATGCAATTCTTGAATACCAGGAAGAATATTTTATCGATGGAGATGAAACGAAGCTTAAGCCGATGATCCTCAAAGATGTGGCGGAGATGACGGGGCTTGACATTTCAACTGTATCAAGGGTAGCAAACAGCAAGTATATTCAGACACACTTTGGTATTTTCCCACTTAAATTTTTCTTTTCGGAAGGCTTACAGACCGACAGCGGGGAGGAAGTTTCAACACGGGAAATAAAAAGAATCCTACAGGATTGTATTGATAATGAACAGAAAAGGAGGCCTCTGACTGATGAACGCCTTACAGAGATACTCCAGGAAAAAGGTTACCAGATAGCCCGCCGGACGGTGGCAAAATACCGCGAACAGCTGAATATCCCGGTAGCCAGGTTAAGAAAAGAGATATGATGGCATCTGAAAAAACTATATCGATCGACGACAGGCTGGCACAGATAGTTTCTGCTGTTTTCCATCCGCTTCTTATACCGGTGTACGGACTCCTTATAATTTTCACGGCTCCCGCACTCTACGGGTATCTGCCGGTACAGGTGAAAAAGATCCTGTTCTTCATAATACTCGTCGATAATGTTCTGATACCGGCTATGCTGATCTTATGGTTCAGGTTCAGGAATGTTATTACAACCTGGACGATGGATAACAGAAAGGAACGGATAATGCCCCTTATAACAACATCATTCTTCTATATCTTTTCCGTTTATCTGATCTACAGGTTCCACATACCGTTCTTCATAAAGTTATTTATAATCAGTTCGGCTTTCCTGGCCGTTGCCGTAACGGTTATCAATTTCTGGTACAAGATCTCGATCCATGCAACGGGGGCCGGAGCTCTGACTACCCTTGTCCTGATCCTTTCCCTGAGGATGCATGTACAACTTGCAGGGCTTATGATACTTGTGATCCTTACATCCGGACTGGTTATGTCATCGAGATTATGGCTTGGAGCACATACCCCGGGCGAAGTATGGTCGGGCTTCCTGCTCGGTATAACGGGTTCATGCCTCTGTCTTTGCTTCTTCTGATAATTCTTTTAATGCTTTATCAAGAAGGATCCCGCTCTGCATAACGATCTCATCATTCCATTTCTTTTTTGAGGGGGGAAACGAAACTGACTCATTAAGTTCCTTCTGTGAAATAGATGAGAACCATCCTTTCCCCGAAAGATAACGGGATAAATATTCCTGTTCGGTCTGTCCGGGAGTAGGTATCAGAAGTGCGCTCCGGCCGAGGCTTACCAGCTCCATTATTGTAGTATACCCTGCCCTTGCAATGATTGCCCCGCTTCCTGAAATAACTTCTTTCATTAATCCACGGTCAGCATGATCATAACGCGTTATATTGCCCGCTGATGTCTTTCCGGTCTGCCTGCCCGGGCTTCCTCCAAGAATGATTACCGGACGATCGGTTTTCTTTAATATGCCTGTTAGTTTCTCTTCAAGTATACTACGCTGAGGTTCAGGACCGGATAGTATGACTGTAATGTGGCCTGATTGCGGGGAAAGTGTTTCATCGGATGAAGTAAGTCCGGAAAACCTTGATAAGATCCCGATGAACCTTGTATTTCCAGGGAGTCTGATGCCATGAGATAACCGTCCGGTGAGATTTATGTCACCAGGAAGGTCCGGAATTAAACAAAAATCGTATTTTTTCATGATCTTCCGGTGAAAAAATACGCCGATGAATTCGAGGAATAAAAAACAATGCGGGAAAGAAATACGCGGCTGGTGTGTTATATAAACTGTCCTGATCTTTTTATTCCAGAGGCCGAAACGGTTGTCACTGATAACAATGTCTATGTGATGCTCCCGGATGATCTGTTTCAGTCTGAAATGTTCTGAAATTATATGATAAATGAGCGCCGGTATTTCGGGGAGGAGTCTGATATATTGCGGTAAAAACCGTGAATATGCCGGTCTGAATCCGGGGAAACAAATACATGTAAGCTCCGGTAGTTCATTTTTCAGAAATGCAATATGTTCTTCTCCCGCCCCGAAGATAATATTGTGGTTCAGTGCTCGCAATTTTTCGGCAACCGGAATCATCCGTGAAGCATGTCCGAGGCCCCATTCCAGGGGACAGATAAGGATATTTTCCCCTTTTTTCAATATCAGCCTGAAACCTGTGTTTTTATTCCCAGTTCATTAACAAGCGATGCAATGCGGTTCAGTTCGGAAAGCGGTACCTTATGGAGGTCACCGCCTTCAGGAGTATCCCTCGATATAGTATAGATCATCACTTCTGACGGCCTTATTTTTTCAACAGCATTAAGCCAGGCGGAGATCTCTTCAGGAGTTGTATTGTCGATAACCTTTCCCTCAAATGTCCCGCGAAGAAAAAGTGTCTGTATTATAAGACTACCCTTCATTCCTTCGAGGTTTTTAATGAGCTCTTCAACCTTTATATTCACCCTTGGCTGGTTATGGATCTTAACAGTAAGGTCGAATGCGGAGTCAAGCTTCAGGATGTTTGAATCGACCTTGAGGAGGGCTTTTCTTATCTCCGGCTTTGCGATCGATGTGGAGTTTGAGAGGACAGCTATTCTGGCTTTCGGGAAATATTTGTCACGAAGCATAATACTGTCATCAATTATCCCCGGAAATTCCGGATGAAGGGTTGGCTCACCGTTCCCGGCATAGGTTATAACATCCGGAGGCTGATCCTTTAATTTCATAGATGCGAGCCTTTTATCCAGAGCATCGTATACCTCCTGCCTTGTGGGAAGCGGTTCCTTTGCAGCATTGATATTCTTTGATGTCCATCCGCATTCACAATAGATACAATTGAAATTGCAGACTTTCCTGTTTACAGGCAACAGGTTTATCCCGAGAGATACTCCGAGTCTGCGGCTCTTTACCGGTCCGAATACTATTTTATTGAAAAGAAAAGTTGCCATCTCATTTATTAATATATTGCCTTAGCGACCCTTGTTCCCATAGCCCTCAACCTAAGGGTTGTTGGGGACAAAAGTTTCCCCTCCTTTTTTTAAGGAGGGGTGGCCGGGATTGCTGATTATAATATGATTACAATCCTGCTTTCCCGGCCGGGGTGGTTGAACTTTATTGTCTTCTGAACTTTCTTCCTTCAAGATTCTTTGACTTTAGTTGATTCTATAAAACGGACTCAGCGGAAATGGAATTATTTCTCAGATATTATCTGAGACCTTTTCGGTAAAAAGGTGTTTGTTATCCATTAAAATAAAAGTAACGAAAAAATTGAATTAACCACCCCGGCCAGACAATTAATATTTCTGCAAGTCCGACGATTTCTGCGTCTGACCACCCCTCCTTAAAAAGGAGGGGAAATATACATAGTTATATTCCAAATAATTACAGCAGTTTTTGTAATTATAATATTCCTTAGGTTGACGGCTATGCCCTTGTGCCCCTGTGCCCTTGCGCCGCTGAGCCGTTGCGCCTCCTTTACTTACATTAACCTTTTAACAAAAGTTCCCGCAGAAAGTTTGAAATTTTTAAAATCAATTCCATCTAGTATTAATAATCCCGGTTTTTTCCCCGGACCGATAATCCCGTAATTATCCTCCTGACCCAGTGCTCTTGCTCCGTTTATTGTAGCCCAGCTTATCAGATCCGTCAGGCTTATGGATGGGCAATGCTCCTGGATTGTTTTAAGTTCTGAGAGTATACTGAGTCTTTCGTTTGAAGCGAGGCTGTCCGTTCCGGTAACAATATCACATCCTTCTGCAGCCAGCATCTCCGCCGGAGGCATCCGGTTCTCTATATAAAGATTAGCATTCGGGCAGAGGCACCAGTAAACATTTCCACGCTTGTTTATCCTGCTGACAGTCTGCCTGTCAACAAAAGTATTGTGAACAAGTATCAGCGAGCCTGAAAGAGTGACTTCCTCAAGTATTGCGGAGGTGCAGCTGCGGGGCGTGAGGAGCTTATCTGATATCAATCCGGTTTTTCTGAGGCTTTCCATCAGCTGACCGGATTGTTCAGAAACAAAGGCCTCTTCGCCTTCAGTCTCCATAAAGTGGATCGATGTGACCTTGTTCTCAGAAGCAATTCCCCTTAACAGCCTGAAGAGCGGAAGTGAAACGGTATAAACAGTGTGAGGAACTATACTGAATGGCAGGCTGTATTGTTCAGACTCTTCCGATAGTTTTATTATTTCCCTGGTCCTTGTTTCTGCAAGTCCGGGGTCGGAGGCAAAAACCTCGAGCAGGTTATGATATCTGATCCTGCTGGTTTTTTTAATGCTGAATGTTGAGGCGTTGTTGCAAATATCGGCACAAAGTACAATACCTTCGTCATACATGGCCCTGTCGGCTTCCGATGCTGCGGAAACAATTATTTCAGGACTGCTTTTCCTTATTTGCTGAAGTTCCGACAGAAATCCTCCGAGCCCTGTTGTTTTTGGAATAGCTCCTTTCAGGTGGGACAGCTCGAGATGGCAATGGCAGTTCACGAATCCGGGAATAATTATCCCGTTATAAAATTCAACCGATACACTTTCCTTAAGCGAGCCCCCTGTATCTTCAACACTTATTATTGTTCCGTCATCAGCGCTTGTAACAATTCCCATCCTGAGCGGAGGTCCGTCATTTGTAATTATGAAATGAGCTGATAACCGTCTCATTGCACTGCAGAACTTAAGACGAACGAGATACCCTCAATTCTGGCATGTCTGCTGATCTCAGCGGGATTGTTTTCGAAATCAAGGAGATGGCCCTTTATCAGCGTTGGCAGGTTGTCTGGTATCTTCAGGACAAATGAATAAGTATGGGGCCGCCCGTCCTTTATATATTCGGGACCCCTGAGGAAGGTACGTTTGCCGCTCACCAGACTGTCGGCCCTGCATGTATAGGCCGTGAAGCAGGGATTTAGGGTCTGATCGGACGGAAACAGAGTGAGGGTAAACTGCAGGGTATAATCTCCGGCAGTATAAAAAATATGATCGAAATAAAGTTTTGTTGTATCCCTGTTTCCTGTAAGAAGATATAATTGTGAGCCTTTCCAGAGCCCTCCGCTGAGTGCCGGAATATCTTCAGTTATACCTTCAAGAAGCGATTCCATTTCTGTAAGCTTACCTATTGCATGATCATAAATCCTGATGAACTTTTTTGGCTTTTCAGTGAAATAGTACCTAAGGGTCTTATCAAAGGCTTCTTTTGTATAGTCATGATTCTCAACAATATCTGTGTAATTTGCTACTGAATCCCGGGAATAGTATTTGTCATGTATGTCCGGAAGCGCGAGCAGGCCATCGGCCAGATGGATCTCATAAAGGATCTTTGCGAAGGTTTTTTCGGGAATGAGGCCCTTTTTCTTATCGCTCTTACACCCTGCCGGAATTAACAGGATGAGAAAAATAAGCAGGACAAATTTTCTGAGGGTATCAATATATCTTTCAGGATCAATTTTCATTTTTGCGAAGATACTTCTTTGTAAGAAATCTCACCGGGTACCATGCTGCCCAGAATCCTATGAGCAGTACAGTTGCCGGGACAATTATAAAATCCTTCAGTTTCATAAGGACAGGGTAGGCGTCAAGTAAGAGGGTGGTGCTGTTCAGTCTGACAATCCCGTATTTCTGCTGAAGCCAGCATACAATGAAACCGAGTACTATTCCCGTTGCTGCTCCGATTATGGATATGAGCCATCCTTCGAAAATGAAGATTTTACGGATCAGGTTATTATCGGCTCCAAGGCTTCTCAGGATCCCGATATCCCTTTCCTTCTCGATTATGAGCATCGTGAGAGAACCCACAATGTTAAATGAGGCAATTACAATTATAAGTGTTAGTATCAAGAAGATAGCCAGGCGTTCTGAACGCATCACCTTATAGAAGATCTCCTGCTGTTCATATCTGTTCTGAACAATATATTCATTTCCGAAAATAGTCTTCACTGTCCTCTGTATCCTGGCCGGATCAGCAGTTCCGCTAAATTTTATTTCAACTGAGCTCACCCCTTCATCATTCCTGATAAGCTCGCGAACGAAGCTTATCGGCAGGTAGACATATTTTGAGTCGTATGACTGTTCAATCTGAAAAATTCCCGAGGGATAAATGTATCTTCTGTTAAAGGCATCCTCCTGATCGATCGTTGTGCCGGGAGATACCTTTGGAACATATATGAACAGAGGAGTGATAAAGTTGATCCTTATTCCAAGATATTGAGCAACTCCTATTCCGGGGACGGCCCACGAGCGGTCGTTTTCAGATTTAAGGATGAATTCGCCTTCCCACATTGAGCTGTCGATATCTGTTACAGTGGCATAGTTTTCATCGACACCCTTGATGGTCCCGATAAATTGCCTGTCGCCATATTTGAGCAGAGCGTTTTCTTCAAGGGTAAGAGAATAGCAGGAAACGCCGTCGACCTTTGAAAGCAATCCGAGCCTGGAAGTGTCAGGAGTAAAAGTTTTTCCTTTAGCAGCAGTAATTTTAAGATCGGGATCGAATGTGTTGAAGATCGATGTGACCATCAGTTCAAGGCCGTTGAATACCGATAATATGATTATCAGTGCCATGGTCCCGACAGCAACACCAGCCACCGATACCCCTGATATAACATTTATTGCGTTACGCGATTTTTTCGCAAACAAATATCTTTTTGCTATGTAAAGTGATAGTTTCAACTTACTGCTTTCTTGCGGTAATGATCAGTCCGGTCCCAGTCTTATGAGTGAACGCAACATCACAAATATTAAGTATCAATGAAACAGGAAAAACTATAAGATAATAAAACGGAAGCAACAGTGCAAAAAGATATGATCTGTTCAGAAGCCTGACCGGGTATTTCATTGAGATATGCCAGGAAATATTACCTGGCCGCCCGTATGTATATTTTGCTTCAGTATTCCTGAATCCGGCTGAAATCAGTTTCCCGGTTATTTCATCAATGCTGTAACCGTTCCTTACATGTTCCCCTATAAAAGATTCCTCTTTATCGCCGTGAACATCGCTTCCTCCCTTATCGGAAGGAGTCGAGATCAGCAGGATGCCGTTTTTCCGTAGTGATGAATTGAAATTCCGGAATACACTTTCATCATCTCTTATATGTTCCATGACATCTACAGAGATGATAAGGTCAAATTTATCAGGTTCAGAGAATGATGTCAGGTCGGCAACCCTGAAGGTCACCCTGTCCGACAGGCCTGCCCTGCTGAAAAATGTATTACAGTCATCAATATGTTCTTTGTCGATATCAACGCCGGTAATGTTCCAGTGTCTGTTCATCCGGATCATTCTCCAGGAATACTGGCCGAATCCTGATCCGGCATCGAGGATGGAGGCATTATCAGGTAATTCCTTCCGGATTGTCCGCAAAGCTTTTTTTACATGCCATGTACGAAGCAGAAGTAAATCGAGAAGGCAATAAAGTATTTTTCTCAGGAAAAGCGGACCGGAGAAGAGTTTGCCGACAGATCTTTTTATGGGTTCGTATTGCATGACGATCAGGCTTTCAGCAGTCTGTCGATCTTGTCGATATAATCAAGGCTGTCGTCGATAAAAAACGCTATATCCGGAACGATGCGGAGTTGTGATCTTACCTTGTGCCCCAGGTCAAACCTTATCTTCGTTGTATTATCCTGTACCACCTCAAGGATGTGGTTATTATCTGTCGAGGGGAAGATGCTCAGGTAAATTTTCGCAAAAGAGAGATCGGGGCTGATCCTTACCCTGGTAATGGAGATCATCTTCCCCGGTGCAAATTCGCTGCCTTTGCGGAGGAATATACCGGCAATTTCCTTCTGGATCAGACGGGATACCTTTTTCTGTCTTGTTGATTCCACAGCCTCAGAAATTAAAATCATGCAAAGGTACGAATAATTTGAATGGGAACGGAATATTGAAGGAATTCATAAAATACGTAGGTTACTACGTATTAAAATACGTATTAAAATACGTAGTTGTCTACGTATTATAATCATTCTGTTTTGATTTAGAAAGCATAGATTTAATCTCCTTTGCTTTTAGGGCATAGGGTATTGTAAATAAGGTTATATGACATGATTTTATACCTCGTAGAGGTTATGGGGCAAATACCATATCCGCTACGCGGAATTATTTCAACAATATAATCCTCTCTACAATACCATAACCGCTACGCGGTAAAATCCCAGGTAAATCGGAAAATAGAACAAAGTTTTTAAATATCAATTTCAGATCTGCTGAGGTGAAGCCGGATACAAATGCGGCAGAATTTTTAATGCAAAAATACCGCGTAGCGGTTAAGGTATTGTAGATTAAGAGAATTTTAATGCAAAAATACCGCGTAGCGGT
>ERZ795059.1871-NODE-1871-length-22727-cov-6.269054_pt1 | contig 22727 bp, 13 predicted proteins | sample MGYA00375143_ERZ795059 | MGnify/ENA primary metagenome ERZ795059 (study PRJEB30188, sample SAMN05720168) | activated sludge metagenome | isolation source: Anaerobic digester | place: USA | collected 2015-01-07 ... | reverse complement strand
AGATTGGATGGTGTGACTGGAGTTCAGACGTGTGCTCTTCCGATCTTGTGGGCCAAATCGTGATTCCGGCGCCGGGCACGTACGAGATTGGCGTTGGCACCAACTTTTTGACGCCACCAACAAGCACGTGCAATCTGTGCATTGATGATGTGCAGCTGCTGGCCATTGGCAACATTGGCGTCACGCCCGACACGCTGGGCTTTTCCGCGCAACAGATATCGTCCGCACCATTTATTGCCAACCAGACGTGCACATGCGAGGCATACCCGCCGCCGGATCGCAACCCGATTCTGTTGCCGTGTGCATATGCAATTACCGACGAAAGCGTATGTGTGGAGCAGGTGCCGTCGTGTTGTGCGCAACAGTGGCTCAATCGCGAGCCGCTTATCGAAAACGTGTTTTGGCTGGGCACCTGCAACGATCTCAACGATCCGGCCTGCGTGTTCCTACTGGATTGCCGCTTTACGCCAAGCGGCCTCGTGCTCAATTGCACGCAGGTGTCGTGCCCCAACATGACGGGCTCGGGCGTGCGGCCGCTGCCGGCAGAACCCAACGTGGATTATCTGTATGGCGCGTGCACGGCCGCGGTCGTGACGGTGGCCAATGGCACGTGGACGCCTGGCTCGTTGACACCCGCCGCGACGCCATACAACACATGGTCGCTGCAATATGCGGGCGTCAATGATGGCGTCGTTTTCGTCGACGATACGGCGCCAAGCGCATTCTACACGGGTTGCCCACAGGCCGGCATCCAGGGCACGTGCAATCTGTACGATGGCTGCACGGGCGCCGTCTACAACGCCACATCCGATTCGTACATTATCAGTGGCTGCAACCTGCTGAATTGCTCGCAGCCAGCGCTGGCGATTCCAACAACGGTGGCCGAATTTGCCGCCTGCACCATTGTGGATACGGGCGTTACGCTGCTAAGCGTCGACGGTGGCTGGGTATTCCAGGCCAATGGCAGCGCAATGCTGTTTACCGAGCCAAACTGGCTGCGCTGGCTGCGTGCGCGCGATGCAGGCGAAACGCATTTCACCATCGGACGCAACAACTATGCCGCACTTGCGTCTGCATGCACGCCACATGCGTATTTCCGCGCTTGTCCGTGTCTCGAGCCGGGCAGCTACACGGTGCCTGCCGATGCCGACCCGCTTGCGCCCGGTACCGACACCTTTTACTCGTGTGCGGCTGGCGTGTCGTCGTGTCGCTGCAACCAGGCCGCCATTGATGCGTCGAATCCGGCACCGCCGGGCACCGTTACGTGGTGGATTGCCAACGCGCCCACAACGCTGGGCACGTTCCGCGTCATTGACAACCGCGCACAACAGCACGAAGTGTCGTGGGTCATTGAGCAGCTGGCGTACGAAACACAGACGGCCAATACGATTGTTGTGCCGCAGCGCGTTACGGACAACGGCCAGTGTCGCCTGCTGCTGCAAAACGACAACGAATTTGCCACGTCGACACTATACGACTGTCTACAGGGCAATCCCGGCGGCCCCTACACCACATCATGCAACATCTTTCTTGGCGCACTGCCGCAGCGCATTCCGTGCCCGATTCCGTTGGTGGCAGAGGAAGAGGCCGATTGTCTCGTGGACGATCGCGCCACGCCCGATTTGCCCGATTTCGGCAACACCATCTTCAACGTGATTCAGGACGCCATCAACACCAACGGATGCGACAGTATCTTTATTCGCTTCACAACGGCGTCGTCCTATTTCGAAGAGGACATTCTCATTGACAAGTCCAACAAGAACCTTGTGCTGTGGTCGACGCAGGGCGCCGTCATTGTGGGCCGCCACACCATTGATACCAATACGGACAATGTGACGTTTGTGGGCTTGCGGCTGATTGTGCCCGGCGACAATCAGAATCCACTGTTTAGCGTCAACAAGGAAAACGACAAGAATCTGGGCTTTGTAGTGATTCTCAACAGTGACATTGATGGTTCCGGCTGCCGCAAGTGCGGCCTGTTCAATACGGCGCGACTCAACATTCTTGTTGTCAATTGGACGTCGATTTCCGGCTTTGAGTTTTTCGCCAACAAGCTTGACGACATTGTGCAGCTAACGATGGCACACAATCAAGTGATTAGCGTGGTGGGTCGTGCGTTTCTCACAAAGTATTCCGAGGGCTTTATCATTGATTCCAACACATGGATTGACGTGCGCGGCGGTGCCGATCTCAAGGGCGCGGCCATCTTTTCGCTAACGGCCACGTCGGATTCGGCATGCGATGGTTCGACGCCGTCGCGGCGCTGCCTATTCCGCAACAATGTGCATATCGTGAACGTGACGCAAGTGACGCCGCGCTTCCAGGACGTTTGTTATTACTTTTCGCGTGGCAGCCTCAATGCAACAACAATCTACGACAATGTGTGCCGGCTGGCGGAAAACGGGTTTGTGTTTGTCAAGATGAAGCTAATCAACAGCCCGCAGCTGGTGCTGCTGATGCAACTGAATCCACTGGTGCGGCCGTCACTTACGCAAATTCGCGATCCGGCGAATCCACTGTACAAGTCAAAGCTTGTTGGCACCGATTATGTCGTGCGCGGCACCACCTCGTTTGTGACGCCCGGCGGCCAGGGCAGCTTCGTTTATTCCGATAATACAGAAACCGACTACGATACGTTTCCCTACACGCTGCCCAACGTGGTCATTCGCTGCGAGGCCAATCGCAACTGGGATTCGCGCTTTGGCTTTGGCACCGTTGTTGTGACGGAACGCATGGGAGTGCAGCGCTTTTCCAACGTGTCCATTGGTGTCGAATTTTGCCAGGATCGCCGCGTGGTGCCGCCCGTACTTGGCGGCGATCCCGCGCCGGCGTTCATTCTCTACGTACGTTCGTTCAATGGATCGCGCCTCACACCCGAGCGCATTACCATGCAGCGCGATGGCTGGCTCTATGGCGACGATACGGCCGCCTGCTGTCGCATCCCGCAATTCAAGCCGGCCATCATTGGCAATGCGCATCGCTTGTTGATCCAGCGCTTCAACATGACGCTGCTAACGTCCGCAATGCCGGTGGATCCGCTGCCGTTTAGCATGTGGACGTCGGGCCCGCTGGAATATCCCGTCGAGGTGACATCATCACCAGACGATACGACACTGTATATTCCGGCCGAGGTGTTTATCGATTCTGTCCAGTTTGATGGGCGCTACATCCAGCCACAGACACAAATGTATGTGCTTGATCTCATCGTGGGCGTATACATTCCGATCAATGTGTTCAAGCCACAAACAAACAAGCTGCCGCCGGCCACATCGTTCTTTTGGAACATGCACGACTCTGTGGTGGAGCGGCTGCGTTCGTATTCCACCGATGGTGCCGTTGGTGGCGGCAATTATGTGCCGTTTCCGGGCCGCTTCCCCTCGTTTGATGCCATCCGCATCACGGCCGCCAATCGCATCAATGCCAACAGCATCGTACACTACACCAACAACGTCATCCAGGACGTGGATCGGAACGGGCTCTATTTGGTGGCATTCAACACACAGATTATCGACAACTGCACGTTCTACAACTGTTCGGGCCGCGCTTTCGGTAACTATGGCTGCGTGCGTGTGCAAGGAAACGACGTGTCCAAGTTGATTGGCCCCAACACCAAGAATTTCGACGCAACCACCGTGTTTGAGAACACGCCGGCCGTGCTCCATTTCACAAACTCATTGTTTGACAACACGCGGCCCGTGTTGTTTCCGCGCAATGGCATGGCGTCGCAGCCGGGCCTCGTACAATCGCTGTGGGCCGATGGATGGCCCAATACGACAGACTATTGCATCATCAACACCACAAGCAGCGGCCTGCCGCTGGGCATGCGTGAATCGTCAACATCGAATTTCACGCTACTGCAATGCAGCCTCTACACGGGTACAGTGGAGCCGCTATTCCCGGATCGTGCGCGCTATTTGCGCAGCCAGTGTTTGGAAGGCAATCTGGCCGGCATGCAAGGCACCGAGCATGATTTGGGCTACGGTATCCAACAGACAGACGAGTTTGCGGAAACGATCTGGTGCGACTCGACGCTGCCCGATTTCCCGTGCTGCCCGCTGGTAACGCCGCCACAATGCTGGGTTGTGCAAACGCCGTCGTTGATAACGCCCACGAACCCGTGGTATGGCGTCTATGTGTTTGCGTCCCTGAGTACGGCCATTGAGGATTGTGCCGCCACGCAGCGCGTCATTATTGTCGTGGGCTCGTCCGATCCGTTTGGCACGGGCGACACGTCGCCAAAGGTATACACCGAGGTGATTTCGGCCACGGTGCCGCTGGTGGGCGTCAATGGCACCACGGGCCCGATTCTGATTCAAAGCGGCTCGGGCGTCACGTGGGCGTCGTCGGGCAACAACATTGTGACCCAGTGTGTGTTTACCACGTTCCAGGGCTTTTCGTTTGTGCATCCAGGCTCGGTGGCACAGGCGATTTGGCAGCAAACAACGGTGGGCACTGCGTGCAATTTGCGCTTCAAGCAAAACGTATGGAACGTCACGGTGGACGAACGCGCCATGTTTGTGCTGGTGGGCGACAACTTTACGCTGGACACCAACAACTTCCACGGCTCCATCTACGACGTGACCCGGCGCGGCGTCGAACTGTTTGGCACATGCATCGAGCAGCCCGTGACGGTAATCAACAACAAATTCGACGATTACACGGGCTTTGGCCTGAGCGTCGATGGGGTTGCGCAATATGTCATTTTGAAAAACGAGTTTAGCAACGTTGGCGGCCGCGACACCATCACGGCCATTCCGTTTTCCGTGTTTGCCAGCGTGTGTGCGGCGCCGCCGCTAACGAATCCCAAGGCGCTTGTGCGCTTTGAGACAAATCGCGTGCGCACCACACAAACCGTTGTTGCATCGCTGGGCTTGATGGCCACGTGCTGGCTGGGCAATGTGCCCCTCAACGACAAGAAATTCTCCATTCTCAACAACAACTGCCGCGGGCTCGAAATCGGCATTCGATTCGAGAACATGCCCGACACGTCGCCATCGGACAATCCCAAGCAGCAGCTGCGCACATATGCCATCACAGACGGCAACATCAACAGCGAGGGCTTTGCCGTGCCGCCACTGATGAAGCGCTTTGATCTCGTGCGAGGGCCGCCGGCAGACGATGGATCGCTTGCAACCGACCCGAATTCGGCCGCAAACAAGGGCCGCTGGTGCACCAATGGCTGCCCGACCAATCTAACGGGCGTGCTGTGGGCCATTCTTGCCGTGGTGGCGCTGTGCCTCTTGTTTTGGCTGTTGATTGCCATCGTGACGGGCTGCTGCACGCCCCGCCGCTTCCGGGATCCAATGCTGTCGTTTGTGGCAACAACACAGCCCGCGCCCATCAATCCCGCACTATCCGGCAACGGATTTGCCACACCATACGATGCGCCGCTGCCGCCATTGCCACCGGGCCGCTATGCGCCCATGGGTGCGCCCATCAAGGCAACGTCAGATTATGAAATGTAAAACGCCGCTCTGGTATAAAAATGTTGGGCGCCGGCGCCACGCAGCAACTGCCACGCAACCGCCATGGCGATGATGGGCCAGAATTTCATGCCTGGCACGACCCAGATCCGCCAGGAACTGCGCGGCGGTGTCATGTCGGGCGCCTACGTGCTGCATCACATCATTGCCCTGTTTGTGATGCCGGCGGCGATTTTCGTGATGGTGTTTGGCTTTGGCGGCACGTTGATCAATCCGGCAAACGCGTACACGTCGTGGAACTGGTGGCGACTGTATGGCGCCATGTTCATTGTGTTTTTGATTCCGTTTGTCGAGTACTGGCTGGGCCAGGAACGCAAGGTGGCCATGACGGGCAACAACACTGGTGTGACGACGTACAATCGCGCGCAAATCAACGGCATCTTTGCCGCCTACATGGTCATGATTGTCGTGCTGGGCGCCTGGATCTCGATTCTGACGGTGTGGGTGGGCGTTGCCGATTTCGGCAGCTGCGGCAGCTCGGCCGTGTGCTCGGGCGTCGCCGGCGGCTCGACCCCGTGCGCGGGCGCCATCATGATCATTGTTGGCATGGGCGTGCTTGCGCTTTCGACGTGGGTGCTTTTCCTGGGCGGCCTGTATGTGCATGCGGCCGCACGCGACGCCTACAATGCACGCCTCTCGCTGTATTTCCCGCTGGCCAGCCAGATTGGCGCCGAGGCGGCCGCCATGCGCAAGGACGATGCCGCATCGCACCACAGCTTCTTCATTGGCAGCAACCTGCGCGACATTGGCCTCGGTTTGAGTGCCCTGTTCACGTGGCCGGTGTTTTTCTCGGAGCCTGCCGCAACGGAGGAAAGCGACGATGCCGAGAAGCTGGTGGCGCCGGCAGTGCAATGCCGCAAGGTGGATTCCGAATTCCGGCTTTAGTGCGCCATCGGATGTATAAATCGACATTGGCCGCGGCCCGCGTAGCACATGAGTATCGTTCCACCGGAGCAGCTCGAGGCCTTTGTGCGTACCATCGACACCAAGGCGGCGCTGCGCCGGGCCAGCGTGCGTCGCACGGCGGCACCACACGTACTGTGGCGCGGGCCCATCGACAATCACTTTACGGCATACACAGTGACGCAGTGGCGGGCCATTGCATGCTACCTTGTCCACGACGAAACGCAGCAAATGATTGAGCACCAGATTGCACAGGCACACCAACGCAGCCAGCATCACGTGTTTTGCTGGGCATTGCCGCCACCGGTGCAGATGCCGCCCATTGGCGCGCTTTTCTTCTCGCTTGTGCTTGCGTGGCTGGGCGATTTCACGCCGCCGCCGGCGCCGCCCGCCACGTAAACGCCAGTGGATTGCGCACGGTTGGCAGGTGTTCCACGTGGGCCGCGCGTCCGGCCGCGTCCAGGCGCACAAAGTACACGTCCAGCAACCGCACACTGTCGTCGTTGGCCGCGTCCAGCACACGCACCACATGCATTGCACCCTTTCGCACGCTGCTTTGTTGCACGGTGCGGCCAACACGCGCATCGCCGCGCTGCTGCATGCGCAGCGTTTCCTCGTCCAGCAGGCAACTCACCACCTGCTCAATGCCAACACACACGCCGCGGCCGTGATACACGTATTCGATGGTGGGCGTAAGCACGTCGCCAAACACACCAACGGCCTCGTCTGCAGTGTGGCCCGCGCGCACGGCCTCGCGCGCAAGCAACAGTGCGTGTTCCCACACTTCACCCTCAATGGCGTAATCCGCATGCACTGTGTGCAGCACGGACAAATCGTCGCGTTCGACTACCGCCGCGGCCGCCGCCACCAGCAACAACAGCGCAACCACCCAGCGCGCCATATATTTGTCCGGGGAGGCCAAGCGATAAATATTCTGCGATGTCGCTCGCCACCACCGTCGTTGTTGACGTGGACCATGGCGCCAACGTGGTGCTGCTGCCGGGCGACCAGGCGCGCGCGCTTGCCAACGAACAGACGCCGCCCGACGCAAACAATCGCTGGATCTGGCGCGCCAACGGCACACCCATTGACGACGCCGCGTTTGGCCCGCCTTCGCTGCACATTACGCAACCCATTGCCGACGCCACCTACGACATTTCGCGCGCCCCAACGTCGCCAACCGACACACGCCCGCTGCCGCCGCGGCCCCAGCGCCGCTGGCAACTGCGCGTCAACCATCGCCACTACACGGCCGTACTTGCGCCCGGCATTACGCACCAGCCACTGCGCGAGACAAACGCCACCCGCTGGATCCACTGGCGCGCACCACCCGAATGGCCTGCGCTGCTCACAACCCTCAACGCGCGGCTTGCCGATTTCCGCGGAAAGCGACCAGACGCGGCCAACGAGGCCATGCTCTACACGCTGCTGCGCATGACGCTGCGCGAGGCAGATGGTGCCTGGTTGTGGAAAGCCGACCCCACTCAGTCGCTGCATGCCAATGGCCTGCCGCCGCATCGGGACTATGCGTCGTGGGACGACGTGCGCAACATGCTTGGCGCAATTGCGCTGCGTGACGTTTTGCTGTGGCTTGGCGCAATCGAAATGCATCGTGGCAGCGCCATCGAGGCCGATGCCGGGCTGTGGCTTGCGGAAAAGTCGGACGGAACCGTTCTCGCTGCCTACGAGGTTTTCGCGCTTGGCCAGCACGCACTGCCCATGCCAATGATGGCCGCCAACCTGCCGGTACAACGCCTCTCCGATAGTGTTTCGCTCGTGCAAGTGCCGCTCGATACAGTGCCGCCGCCGGTGCAGCTCAATCCTGCGGCACCACCAACCGGCGCAATGCGATGGTATCGCGTGCCAATTCCCAACTCGCCGGCGCCGTGGGATGGCTCCGCCACGCAAATGCATGCACTTATCAGTGGCATGTGTGTGCATTGTGCGCCCGTGCGCCTGGCAGAATCACCGCAATACACTGTTGACGTAGCCGACATGCTCGCAACTGTCACTGGCGCCGGCACGCTGCTTGCGGGCGACACCGTTGCGTTTGCCGTGCTTGGCTTTGCCGAACTGGACAATCCGCCACCCGAAATGCCCGCCGGCCTTGCCATTGAGCCTGACGTCGTTATCCCGCGCCGCACGCAGGAACTGGTGCCAGCGCGCTACGACTTTGACGTAGGTACGCCGCCGGCGCCACCCCAGCCTGCATTCTCGACGCTTGCGTGGCGCCAGTTTGTGGGCGGCGTTGTCGTGGTGGCATTCCAGCCCCTGCCGCAGCCGGCGCCCATTGTCGCGCCCATTGCCACGCCCATTGCTGGCGGCGTCTCTATGCGCCCGTTTGAGCCCTACACGCCGCCGCCACTGACGGCCGGCGCACCAGACCCGGCCATTGGAAACGGTGTTATGCTGTATCGCGTATGGCGCGGCCGCGAATCCGCACGGCGCATGTTGGCGGCATTTGCAGCACGGAAAAACCTCAGCCCGCTGGAGGCAGCACGTGCGCTTGGCAAGCTGGATTTGTCACAATTACGCGAGCAGGCGTTCTTATTTCGCGCCATCAGTGGCGATCACGACGCCATCTGGATGCCCGCTGGCGCCAGCCCCGAGATCATTGCGCCCATGGTGCTCGAGAACGTGCCAATGTTTGGCAACGATTGTCTCGATCCGGCGTTTGTGCTGTGGCTGATAGCAACTGCGCTGGCGCCCGTCGACATTGACACGATGGGCAACAACCTGCCTGACGCAACGCTGCGGCACATGGCGCGCGAACACACACGCATCACCTATTTGCTTCGTGCGCAACGTGCGGCGCGCCGGCTCACTGCGTGGCTTATCGAGCACTACAACTCGCTGGATGCAACCGATACGCCATTGGCTGCAGTGCTGAACAGCATTGCCACCTGGGATCGCAGTAGTGCTGCCATTGTGGCCCACATTCGTGCGCGCCTGCACACCTATGCTGCGGCAGCCGTTGCGCGCCGGCCGAAATTGCGCTATCCACCACGCGACAACGAAACGGCAGATGCGTACGAATCTCGCATCACGGTCGAAATGCTGGAGCCCACAGTGGTGGCAAACGCGCTCGCAATGATTGATGTGGCGGCGGCCGAGCCGTTGCGCGATATGCTGGAGCTCCCGATTGCGCTATTCCCTGCCCACTGGACCGTGGCCGACTTGCATCGTGCGCTGCCGCTGGGCGGCAATCCAGTGTCGTCGTTGCGCGCTGCCTATTACGTGGGTCCGGGCAAAAGCCTGGAAGATGCAGATGACGACGAATATGACGTTGTTGGCAACAACAATCTGGTCACTTTACTGCATCTATCGGCCGACGATCCAACCAAGCGCACCCACGACGAACGCCAACGCGTCTACGACAAATGGCGCGACGTATTCATTGAGCAGGCCGATGCCGCCTATGGCCTCACGGGACAGGGCGCGCCACGGCCCCTGGTGAATCACGCACCAATGGCCTCGGCATGGCTTGCGGCAATGGATGCAATGCCTGTGCCGCCAGCCGTGCTACGAACGCTTCGTGACGAACGCCCCACGCGGCTTGCGGCACTTGCGCCACACGAAGCGCGCATTCGCATGCTGCACACACCAAACGGCAATCCAACCGACACGCCGCCCGTTCCCGCGTTTTTTCGCAGCGGCGGCTGGAGCAATCCTGCTCTGTCCACAGCCGCGCGCCGCTACTTTGTCGAATATCGCAACATTGTGCGCAGCTATGCGTTTTTCGCGCTGGCCACCACCAACATTGGCGCACTCAATCGCGAATGGGCCGCGCTTGAGCGCATCATTACCGATCTGGCTGATATTCGCGATCGCGAGATGCACACTCGCGCAGCCGCCGCCATTCGCGCGCCAATCACAACCACCGCACAACCCGGCGCACCACCAACCACCCCAGGTGCGCCGCCAACCACACCGGGCGCACCAGGGACCGAGGAACCGCCACTGCCGGCATTTTCGACAGCCGCGCTGGCCTGGTTGATGTCCATTGTGCCCATTCTTGACATTGACAACGCGCGCAAACGTATTATGGCGCAATTGAATGATCGCACGCTGGCACTAACCGATGATGTGCGCCGCCAAGTCATTGATGACATCATTGGCAGCATTGCAAGCGTAGCACCGCCGCCACCGGCGCGTCTTTCGGCAAAGGTCCAGATCATGGATCGATATCGACACATGCTATTGATATTTGCCGACGGCATTGGTCCGTCGCCATCCATTGAGGCCAAGCTTGCAAACGAACGGATGCCTGACGACGCGCATGCGGCATTTCTGGCGGCCGGGCGCAATGCGGCCGCGGGAATTGCCGCAACCGTAGAGTTTGAATCGATCGACGATTTTCGCGCAATGCATCAGACGCTGTGGCGCGCCGGCATGAAAGCGGCCATTGATTCGATGCCGTATCGCGAAAGCCTTCTCTATGTGCTTGGCACGCGTTCCACCGTCTTGCCACCCTCGATTGCAAACACCCAAAGCCAGCGCCTGACACAGCAAGTCAATGGAAGCTTCTTTCGGCCGCATCCACGCGAGGCGTCGTTCTTGTCGGCCGCCCTGAATACGCTAACAATGGCCGATCCGGACGCAACGCGCGATCTCACGTCGCTGCAACGTGCAGTCTGGAAGGACCGTATCGAGCAGCTTGATGCCGAGGCGCAACAGCCACAGAAGGCGTCGTTGCGATGGACCGCATCCGAACGAAAGCAGATGTTGCTGGCGCGGAAAACACCCGAAATGCTGGCTCGCATCGCACTGCGCTGGTCCATGCGCGACTTTGTAGCACGCGGCCCCGAGGCGCGTTTTATCGTGCCGCCGCTTGTGCTTGAGCGGCTGCTGTGGGCGCTGCTCGAATCGCCCGATTTCTACGATGCACGCGAACGCTACGGCCTCGACCCGCTGGAGACAACGTACACGCTTGCGCCAACGTTTGTGGCAACGTGGCGCACAGATGTGTCCTACGAGGTCGTTTCAGACGCAACGGCAACGGCGCTACTCACATTGACGGCCGATGCGGCACCGACGGCAATGTCGGTGTTTGCGCAACTCGCCAACCGGCTGCAAATGGGCGCAACAATGCTGTGGCGCCGCACATTGTTTGGTTGGAGCACGGCGCCATCGGTGGCGATTACGCGCGAATTGGACGTGCGCACGGCGGCAGAGCTTGCACTGTTTGCTGTTGCGCTTGACCAGCAAGTAACGGCGGCCGCAAAGACAATGAGCAAGGACGATGCCACCCTTATTGAGTCGGTTGATCGCGTAGCGCTGCTGCACGTGTGCTTTGCCTGGTTTGTGGCCTACGTGATGCCCGCCACGGGCCGCATTTTCGTGCAACGCCGCCATCCCGACGGCCACGTGCTGTATGATGATTTTGCAGCCATTGTCGTGCCGATACTGATGCGCGAGGTATACAATAGCGAAACCATGTCACGCACGCCCATCGATGCCGAATGGCGCCTTGCATGGACACGACTCACGGGTGGCTGGCTTGCAGAAGATCTGGCGCTGCAAGATTCGCGCGACATGATGGAGCGTTTTGCAATTCGCCCGGTGCTGGACCAGCAACGGCAGCTGCTGTGGCGCTATATCCCTGCCATCGACCCACTCAATCCCAACGTGCCACTATCGGCCGGCGCCGTTTCGCTATACACGCGATACAATGACGATTTGCGCGACATATCGCCGCTTTCGGCCATTAGTCGCGTTGCAAGTACCGACGACGGCAACTATTGGCCCGAGGGGCGCGACATTGTGTACAATGAGCAATACAACGATTTCGTGCCGAATCCCGCCTATGCGTTTTACGAATGGCGCGTTGGACAGGATTGCTTCCTGCGGCCATCCATTGCAAGCGAAACACGCATTCTGAAATCGCCAAATCTGGTCAACCAGTGGCTCGACATTGACGCCGTCGAATTCTGGCCCGACGATACGCCGGTAATACGCTGGTTTGAACGATGGTGCGCGCGCGGGTGGCATCGCCGCCCAAGCAGCAACGACGCTGCCGCCGTACTTAATGGCATTCTCACAAACGCAATGCCGGCGCTGCTGCCGCCGGACAACGAGCCGGACGTGATTGTGTACACGCAAGCGTTTGGCCCCGAAGCTGCGCAAAACAATCTACGCGAGCGCGTTGAGGCGGCAATTAATGCGGCCCGGCGCGCGGCACCAAATCCGGGCCTGCCGCTCAAGATTGTGTCGCCGCGTCGCCGCCGGCCGCTGGAATGGCCCGATGAAAACGCGGTTGTAATCGAACCCGCGTATGTGCTTCTTGACAAATTGGACGAAGAAAGCGCCAACGATGCCGGCTACACGGACGCCAAGCACGAGGCGTACGAAAAGCAGGTGGACACGCTGGTGCGCGGCATTGAGCTCTACACGACATTTTTCAATCACGCTGCCGACGTTGTGGCCACCTTCCAGGCCGAGCTGCCCACGTTTGGCTACATCATGCCGGGCACGTAAACCGCACGATGCCCCATTTCGACGTCGACGCCATTGCCGACCCGCTGGCATTTCTCCAGGAACGACTACGCGCCGCAAAAGACCGCGCATGGATTGAGCTTGTGGGCGACACGCAGCGTTTTCACGTGCACATTGTCGACCGGCAATCAGGCGCACAGACACGCTGGGAATGGGCGTGGACGCGCGGCATATCGCCCGCGGCAGATCGTGCGGCCGAAGATGACGTGTATCGGCAAACAATAAGCATTCTGGCCGAGGATGGCCTCATTCAGATGCCCGCCGTCGCGGCATCTGTGCGATAGCCCACGGATAAGCATGCAAATGAAACAACGTGCGCATCACGACGCCTGTGCACACAATCGCCAGCGTTGAAAGGGTGGGAAACACCACAAACAGAAACACGGCCGTTGCCTGGATAATGTAGCGATGCCGCATCTCGACCACACTTAGCGGCACACCAACAACCAGCATGGTTACGCCCGTGCAAAGAAGCGGCGCCTGCAGCAGCAGCATCAGTCCGACGATACCAATAGTGCCAATCAGGGGCAGCGCCACCGACGCGCCCTGCATCGACAGCGTTACCAACAGATACATGACAACACTCTGTACGAAATCCACGTGGTGCCCCACTGCGTAAGCGCCCACGCGCATTTCGGCCTTGCATGGCCCGTGCGGCACATACACGGTGACGCGGCGCTTGTCTGGGTTGTAGCGAAACTTGCGCGGCGTGTCCCGTGCGTGAATGAGCGTGTCGAGACAATCGGCATGGATCCAGCCGCCATCCTTGCACTTGCATGGCGGTGGATTGCGACACAGCGGCGCCGCCGAATCAAGGCAGATCCAGCACTGGACAGTATCGTCGGTAGACATGGGGGCGGTGGTGTCACTGTCCCGGGCACCCTTGTTGCGCAAAATAGTGGTGTTTTGTGCCGGACGCCTCGCTCACCCTTGATGCACACAGAACAATCGTGGCTATATTGCCGATTTGCAGGTGGTTGATGAGGCCGCATTCGTGTCGCCCAAGCTAATGCTCGAATGCGTGCTGCCCGTTGGCCTCAGCACGCATGTGACCACCGTGCTGGCAACGACGCCCGGGCCCGATCAATCGTGGTTTATGCAGGCCATCAAGTTGATGCGCGACGATACGGACGAGCCGCTCATTCCGACAAAACGCGCATACGAACCGTGCGAAATGCACGCCAAAACAAAAACCCCGTGGGTATGCACGTGCCGCATGAACAATCGCGCGTCGTGGAAGAATCCCGAACGCGAGCGGCTGTGGTCCAAGCTATGGTTCAGCCGGCAGGACACATTCCATGCGGAAACGCTTGGCGTGCAGGTGGCATCGTCCAACCAGGCATTCCATCCCGACGCAGTGGCGCGCTTCCGCACCCGCCCGCGCTTCACGTGCCGGCAACCGGTGCGCTTTATCTTCATTTCGGTTGACCCTGCCGAGGGCGGGAGGGACGAGTTTGCGATCGTGGCTTCGGCGGACGTGGGCGGGGCGACGCTTGTGGTACGTAGTATTTCTCGCGAATGGCATGTTTGTCGCTGCGTTGCATGCGTGATGTCTGGGGGCAGTGGATGGGCAGCAGCAGCGTGTCGACGTGGTGGATGTGGATGTAGGCAATTAGCGCCTGGAATCGCCGCGCGTGCACAATGCCCGTCGATACGTCCGATTTGCCAATGTGCTGAATATGCGCGTCCACAAACGTGCACAGGCGCTCAAAGCGACCCGACGCACGCCACCATGAATCCTCTGGCTCTGTCGCAAGCACCATTTCACCGACGCCACTGTGCACGGTGGTTAGCCACCAAAACGTCATGACGGCAACGGCGGGTGGCGTGTGGGGGCATCCCCACAGCAGCGCGTTGCAAAGCCGCAGCCGCGCAAAGATATCGGCACTGACGCCCGGCATGTGGGCGCGCGCGCACGAAAGCACGGCATCAATATAGGCGTAGAGGCCGCGCGGCCGATAGACGGCAATCTCAAAAAGCGGCGCATCGTCCGGATGACCCTGGTCGACGGGTGTGGTGGCGTGTGCAATGCACGATGCGGCAATATATTCGAGAAAGGGCACAAGCAACCACAGCCGGTCGCCAAGCGCCTGAATGCGCTGGGCGGCAGCCTCGCGATTGACGGCCACAGGCGACGCGGCAATCTCAAGCAGCGTCGTCATGGGACGGCGCAACAGAACAAGTGCGCTCACACAGTTCCCGCCACAGATTCTTTACATGGACGCATTCCGGCTGGAGCTTGGCAGTCGCGAACTTCAAAACGACCATCTGATGTATTGCGTACGCTGGCTGCGCTCGCGGCCGGCCTATGCGCACGCAGGCCTTGTCTATGTGTGCGAGAATCTCCCGGGTAGTCGTGGCTCCGAACTGGCCTACAGCATGCGTAACGTGCCATCAAGTATCACAATGAGTGAGTTTGGCAGCGACAGGCGCCCCGGCGTACCGAAAGATATCAAAATCACGGATGCCATGGTGTTGCGCACACGCAACCTCCTCAACACGGATTCGCTGCATCTGGCCGACGATTTCACCACCTACACGGCCGATGGCGTCACGCCCGAATCCATGATTGACAAACTGTGCGATCAATTCCTGGCGTTTCAGCGCGCGCCCATTGGCGGATCCAGCACAAACACGCACTGGACTGGCAAACACGGCGTGTCAGGCCGCGACGATCTTGCCGTGGCGGCGCTAATGCCCGCGTATTGGAGCCAGACGTTTTATGATTCGGCCGATTATGCCGCGTTTCGGAAACAAATCAACGATGCCATTGCATACGTGCATCTATGATGAAGCATCTGGTTGCCAAGAAACCACCATCTTGAGCTCGCCTGTTACATTGGGATGCGGGGTACATTGGACGGAAAGGCCGCATTGAACAAGCATTTCCCGCAATTTCCTTGCCGGTAACCCAACCGCGCAAACAACGATTACAGTCGCGGTAATCCGAAGCATCGTTTTCGCTTGCTCAAACTTGGCCAAAATGTAATCGTCACCGTAAAACTCTTCCTGTTTCGTGCGATCCACCGCTTCTTGCAAGCGCGCCGAAAGCAGCGGCGCACTAGGCGCCTCTGCCGCAACTGCACTTAGCATCTCTGCAACAACTGCCTCTGGTGTTGAAGCTTCGCCAGAGGCAACAACGCAAGCGGGTTCTGCCATGGGTGGATCGAAAAATGCCACCGTTACACAAACACGAAATCATAACAACGCGTCTCTGCGCCTAGTGCGCCTCGGTTGCAATAATGTACAGTTTAGTTACGCATAAACGGCATCGATTTGCGCAGCATGGGCGGCCACCAGCGCCGCAGCCGTTGCAGCAAATTCATCCGCCTTGTCTGCCGCCGTTGGCCGGTGGCGCGCAAGCACGGCCGTGTCAAAGTGCAGCATTGCATCGATTCCGCGCAGCCAGCGTGCTGTCGATGGGGCCACGCGCATCCGAATGCCGCTAATGGTCACAAACACGCCGTGCTCAAACGGACCAACAAGCATGCCATTGAGCTCGCATGTGCCGCCAAACTTTGTGTCCTTTTCGACACGCGACGACAGTGTCAGCTTTCCGTCAAGCATGCCTCGCACAACGGTTGCCATGCGCGTTTTGCGTGCCGCTTCGAGCCGCGTCGCCAGCATTAGCCCTGCGGCACGTGACGCTGGAGCCAAAAGCACGCCCACACTTTCTTCGGGCACATCCTTGCGCAAGTTGTGCATGTAGAGCAGCAACTGGCGCGCTGCCTCGGTCGCGGGAGGCACGGGCACGCGTGCGCCCGGCACTACCACTGGTACCGGTTTGGGCGGCGCAGGCTTGCGCTTGCGCGGGACCGACGCCGGGGCCGCTGGGGTCGCCTTTTGCGCGTCGCCATCCGCCACACATGCGCGCTTTGCCGAAGAAATCGGCACATCATCATCATCATCGTCGCTTTCCGGTTGTTTTGGCGCGCAAATGGCAAGCACGGGAACATCATCATCGTCAATGTCGCCACCAGAGGCCGGCGTGGGTGGCAGGGAGGCAGCGGCGGCAGCGGGAGTGGGCGTTGGCGGCAATGCAGCAGCAGCAGGCGTTGGTGGGAGCGAGGGTGTTGCCACAGCGGCAGGAGTTGGAGGGAGGGATGGCGTTGCCGCAGCGGCGGGCGTGGGTGGAAGGGAGGCAGCCGCTGGGTTCGGTGTTGACGGCAACGCAGCAGCGGGTGTGGGCGGGGGCGCCGAAACGACGGGCGTTGGCGGCAGCGAGGCCGGGTACAGTGGGGTAGGGAGCGTGGGCGATGCGGCGCTTTCGCTTTCATCCTCCATTTCGTCGTCATCTTCGTCTGGCGAAGCTTCCGGCGGTGGCATGCCGTAGCAGGCAAGCAATTCGGCGCGGCGCGTTTTGATGGTGTCAAACACGTCGCGCGGCATGATGGTGGCGAGAAACGTCACGCCCGAGGCGCTCACACGTTCCGCGCGCACAAACATGTACCATTGATCGCGCGTCACAATGGTGTCGGCAGCGCGCAGGACAACGCCCGAGTCGATAAGCGTGTCGCTATCGCTATCGATATCGGCCCCGGGCGGCGGCAGCGGCTTCGCTAGACGCACCGAAAGCGCGTTGCCATCGCGATGGACAACATTCACGTGCATGGGTTGTGCTGGGCGCGCGGGAAGCATGCGTTCGTTGTTTGGATCGAAAAGACGCACTAGATGGCCTGCTTGGCGCAATCGGAGATGCTGCTCGTGTGTGAGGGTGGCCGATGGATGGCTCGGAAAGTGGCCCAGATTTTCAATGTGGGCGCGCATAATTTTTTCGTCAACGCGCGCCGCTAGATCGGGCGAAGCCAACGGTTCGCCAGGCAGGCGCAAACTGGATACGGTGCACGTAAGCGCGCGGGGCATTGGGGGCAACCGGCAATTTATTCGGGCGCTTCGTCGGCAAACGCCATGCCGCGCTCAATTAGCGCGCGGCGGTATTCCCAGCACGCGTCTTCGTCATTGCCGCGCGCAAACGTTGTCATGCGCGTGTGGAAGTGGTGCAAGTCCGAATACACGACAGCACGATCGGCACAGCATGCGCCACAGTGTAATTCGTCCGGCATCGGCCGCGTTTGATACCACAGCACCAATGTGCGCGTAATCGTACGCCGGCGGCGGCAAACGTCACACACGTCCGAATAGGGAGTGTGCACGATATCGACGCGCGGCATCAAGCATTCGGTCAGTTTTTTCACCAACTCGGGACGCCACGCACCGCTGCGCGCAATGGACGATGCAAGCTGGCCGGGATACGCGGCCAGGCGGCGCACGGCCACTGCATCCTCGGGAATGATGGTTGCCGACTTGATATGGGCCAGATACTGCGTAAACGCAGCACGCTCGTCCATGTTGTTGTTGCGCATGCGTTCAAACATGCGCGTGGGATTGGATTCTTCGACATCGTCCAATGGCGGCGGCGGCTGCGTTGCATCATCATCCTCGATATCATCGTCGGGCACAATGAAATCGTCCAAGGAAGACGTGCGTTTGATGCGCGGCCGCACGATATCGCTATCGTCAGATTCATCATTGAAATCACTGTCCTTGTCGTCGTCACTGGTAAGCTCGATTACCTTGCGACGCCGGCTCAAAAGCGCCTGGCGCACCACTTGTTGGCCAAGACGCTCTGGTTGGTTGACGCGCGCGCCAGTTTGCAAGCGCGTGCGCGGCCGGGGTGCCTGTTTTGCGCGCAGCTTGGGCGCTTGCTTCTTTGCGCGCGGCACCAGCGGCGTCACAACTCGCGTCGAAAGCGGCGGCGTAGTAGCTGCTGTCGACGCGAGAACGCTTGTCGATGGCGCCGGCGAGGCAGGCAGGCTTGGTGGCGATTCAACGGGGGCGGCGGCGCTGGACAATGGCGCATGTGATTGGCGCGCAAATTCCCCGTACGACCGTAGCAGCGGTAGCAAACTGGCAAGCTGGCTACGTAGTGCACAATCGACATTGTTGTACACCGTTCGCACAATAAACATGTCGTAGCCAATGCGAACAATTGCCACCTTGTTTTCACACGGAGGCACCGCCGCCGCAACTCGATCATATTCGGACAGTATCGGAAGCGCCAGCAGCAACACGTCAAACGGAATCTCGGCCGCGGTACCAACCGCCGTAATCTCTGCGTACGATTCGCGTGCCACCGCTAGACGCATGCGCCCGCCATCTAGCAGCGTCAATGTCGCCGTCATTATGAGATGGCTTCGACAAGTGCCCGCCAAATGCGCGCGCGGCGGTGCCAACGCTGCGCACTAGATGCGTGTCACTAGATGCGCGCTTTTCAAAAAGCGCGGCCACTTTACCATACAAGGCGGCAGTTACCGCACCACCCCAACAAGCATGGCGGCGCGCCTGACGCCTGCTAGCGTTGATGCCGCGCTGCGTGCAAAGGAAGCGGCCGAATTCAAGCAATATTACGACACCGCCATCGCCCCGGCCGTGCTGCAAGATGCGTCCGAGTTTTATCGAATGGGAAATGGCTTGCTAACCGCCATCTACGCGCGCAAGGCAGTGCCGCCAGATGGCTCCTATCGCGAGCGAATCGAGCAACAGCTGCGTGCCGATTATCCCGAATGGACAATCGACGTCAAGTACAACGAATATGAGCATGATCCGCACGCAGAGCCAATGTATCAGATTGTTGTGCGTGGGAAGCAGCCATAATGGTAGTTTATTCTAAAGAATGAGGCCATCTTCACGACCCAGCAAATCGCGCTGCGCAATGGTATGGAGCAACGTTACGGCCGATGCCAGCGAATACACCTGGCCGCCTGCTTCCGTTCGCGACCACGGGCGCACAAAGTACGTGGTGTTGCCAATGCGCACAATGTGCACCTCGCGCGGCCGCAGCGCCGGCAAAAAGACGCCGGTACAGACGGGGAGGCGCCGGACGTATTCCGCAATGCGCAGCTTTTCGTACGAGGTTTGCCCGTAAACAACATTGATTGCCAGCGCAGGATGTTCCGCACGTAGCTGGTAAATCGCAGGGGTAATGCGCTTCAACACAAGCAACGACATCGTGGGTGGATCGGAAGATGCCAATGGTGAAAATTTACAGCGGCACAAAGCGCACACGCGACGAAATGTCCTGCGACAAACCGGGCGACGCCGGGGGCGATGCCGCTGCGGCCGCCGCATACGGTGCGAAAAGGCGCGCCATCTCGTCGCGATTGCGGCGGATGCTGCTGCGTGGCACGGGCTTGTCCGAGGGCGCCAGATTCAGCAGCTGCAGCACCGTGAAGCCAACGAGATTCGGAATGTCAATGTTGGCGCCGGCCGCAAGAAGCGCACGCGCGGCCTCCACGTGGCCCATGCGCACGGCAATAAACAGTGCCGTTTCAGAGCCGGCATCCGTGTTGGCCACCCGGAACGGCAGCGTTGTCTCGTCAATGGGCACGCCCGCCTGCACCAGCAGCGGCACCGCATCGGCCAGATTGCGCATGGCCGCCAGATGCAGCGCCGTCGTGTCGTTGGCGCCGGTGCCGCGCACAGATGCGCCCCACGCAATCAAACTGCGCAACGTCGCAACACGGTCGATCTCGCCATTTGTCTGCTTTGCGTCCAGCAGCACAAACACCAGCGAGCCCGTGCCCGCAGCCGCACGCAGCATATTCTCGCCTTCCTCTGTCAGTTTGCCAACGCGGCGATCCAGAATCGCCAGCACCAGCGGCCATTCCTCGGCGGCGGCAAGCTTGTTGACGTCAACGGCACCCACCTTGATGCCGACTTCAAGTAGCCCATACAAGGCCCGCATGCGCCTGGCCACAATCGCTGCCGTCAGAATCGTGTGCTTGTCGCGACCCTTGGTTACATTGAGCCGCGTCGATTGCGTGGCTGCCCAGCGCGTCACCAGTGGCGCGTCGGCATCGACGGCAAGCTGCAGCAGCGACTTGTTATCGCGCAGCACGTCGTCCACGGCAACCCGGAGCTCGGCCGCAAGCGCCTTTGCTTCCTCGACCTGATCCCGCGTGACAAGCGTCACCAAATCGTCAATTTGCACGCTGCGCAGCGCCTCGCGTCGTTCCGGCGGCACGCTACGCACTGTCGCGTTGAAGCGCGCGCGTTCTTCCGCCGTCATTTTCGACACGGCATACGTCACCGTGCTGGCATCGCCGGCCGCAAGCGCAAGCTGCGCCAGCACGGCACGATCGTCATCCTCCAGCACGTCCAGCAGCGGCGCCGCCGATGCGCCGCCCTTGCGCAGCGCCGCATAGATTTTCTCGAGATTGCCGTCGCGCACAAGGCCCGGGTCGCGCCGCAGAATTGCCACCACCTCGGCCGCGTGGCCACTGGCGGCAAGCTCGAGCACAAACGGCATGCGCGTTGCGTCCACGAGATTGTTCCACCATTCGGCCGCCAGATTGCGCGTGTCGGCATCGGCCTTGCGCTGGATCTCCTCGGCCGCGTTGCCCGCCGTTGCGTCCACAGCCTTCATAGCCGCACGCAACACGGCCGGCGATAGCGTCGCAAGCGGGTCGTCTGCCACAACCTTGGGCCGGCCACCTGCGCCAGCATCACTGGGGCGCTTGCTGGGCCGCAGCGGCGGCGGCACCGTCGACGAGGACGAAAGGGGGGATCGTGCGGGCGATGCCGGCGATACGGGAGATACGGGCGCAAAGGCAGAGGGTGTTTTGGCCGGCAAAAGCATCACGGGCGTCAGGGCGAGATCGTCGTCACTGTAGGCCATGTTTGCCTCGAAAAGATCGTCGTCCGAATCGGTCAATTCATCATCATCACCACCGCCGGGCGCACCAACCTGCTGCGGCGCCAATCGATGCTGCGCAATGGCGCGCGCCGCCTCCTGGGCCAATGGCGCGTGAATCATGTTGGGCGCCGGCGCACGCAGCTGCGGATGCAGCTTGTAGATGCGCAGCAGGGGCGAGCTTTCCGGCAGCGTCAGCCACGTGGTGCCCGTGGCCGGCGCAAGCAGCGCGGCGCCAATGTCCGACACAACACGCACGGGCGCGCCAATGTGCTTTTCCGCACACTGGGCGCCACAAAACTGCTGTGGCGCGCGCTGGGACGTGCCGGGCCACGCAAGCGCAAGGGTTGTCTGGTGGCCACACGCAAGCGCACGCGATGCCGGCGCGGCAACCAGATGCACTGGGTGTGCATTGGCCGAAACACATGCGCCAATGGGTGCACTGAGTGCGAGGGCGGGTGTCTGTGGCTGCGTTGGCGTTGGCGGCGGCGGGACCGCATGCACTGCCTGCGGTGCCGAACGCTGCGGCACGGCACGCACGAGAGCAGTGCGCCACGAATGGCCCGGCGTCGTGTAGTTTTCGAAGCGATCGACAACCAGCGAGCCATCGGGCAGCCGGCGGGCCTGCAGGTAGATGGCGCCGTTGTCGGCCGCAATGGGCAGCGTGGCGCTTGGGCGCTGCGGCACGTAGGCCATCACGCGCACGGTGGCCGGCACTTCTTGCAAGGCGGCGCGCTGGTTGTCCGGCAGCGGGCGTGCCGTGCGGCGTTCGGCATCGGTGAGTTGCGCCAGCGGCCGCCGCGAATCGTGATAGCAGCCAATGTTGCACGCATAGACACGCTTGCCGGCATCGGCATCGACAAAGTTGGGTGTGTGCTTGGCACACGCAACACACGGTTCCGTCATGGGCCGGATTCATAGCTTTTGCGGCCGCCAACATTTTAATAGCCCTCGGGCCGCGCGCAATACGCCGGCAGCGTGTCGTAATCGACGGTCAATTCGCCATCGCGCGGCACCGCAACCAGCGTCACCAGATACCACGACCACGTGCGACGGCACCACACCAATTGAGCGCTTGGATTGCGCGAATGGTTGATGTAGCGGCCGAAATCGCGCGTTACCACGGGCACCATGTAGCACCAGCGGCGCTCAAT
>ERZ795059.1866-NODE-1866-length-22772-cov-9.058282_pt1 | contig 22772 bp, 14 predicted proteins | sample MGYA00375143_ERZ795059 | MGnify/ENA primary metagenome ERZ795059 (study PRJEB30188, sample SAMN05720168) | activated sludge metagenome | isolation source: Anaerobic digester | place: USA | collected 2015-01-07 ... | reverse complement strand
ATTTCAAAATTCCCTCGCGAACATGCCATTTTGAAATTCGACCGGCCTTCAATCCAATGAACAGACCCCAGACCATCGAGACTATTATTGCCGGTCGAATTTCAAAATGGCATGTTCGCGAGGGAATTTTTGTTAACAAGGGAGATACGATTATTACCATTACGGAAGTGAAAGAAAAATATTTTGATCCTCAGTTTTTAAAGCGAATGAGCGATCAGATCGATGCGAAGGCAGGAAGTTTGGCATCAAAAGAAAGTAAAGCGCGAGCCTTACAGCGACAAATTGCTGCATTGAGACAGGGTATGCAGAACAAAGTTGATCAGTCGCAAGCGAAGTTAGAGGCAGAACGAGTTCGCTTTAGCAATGCAGAAAATCAGTATCAGCGAAACAAAAAACTTTTTGAAGCCGGTAACATACCCCTCACCAAGTTTCAGGATATTGAATACAAGTATCAGGGAAGCAAGGCCGATCTTCAACAAGCCGAAATTGAATTAAGCCGGGTTGAGGCAGAATACCTGGATAAAATCAGCAAGACTGAATCCGAATTGAGTAGTACACGAGCTGATCTTTTTGATGGTGAAGGTGATCTGATAAAATACAGAAATGAATATGCAAACATGCAAATCCGAAATGAACAATATCAAATCCTCGCGCCACAATCGGGCACAGTAGTGAAGGCGATGAAAACGGGTGTTGGCGAAACCATAAAGGAGGGTGAAGCAGTATGTACTATTATGCCGGAAACATCCGACATAGCCGTTGAAATGTATATCAGAGCAATGGACGTTCCGTTGTTGAGCAAAGGAAGAGAAGTGCGTATTCAGTTTGATGGATGGCCAGCACTTCAGTTTTCAGGTTGGCCGAGCGTGAGTGTGGGTACCTTTGGCGGAAAAGTGGAAGTGATAGACTATGTTAACTCCAAACCCGGAGAATTTCGGATCTTAGTTGTGCCCGATAAAAATGATGAATCCTGGCCTAAACAATTGCGGGTTGGTTCTGGCACGAAGGGTTGGGCAATGTTGGATAATGTTCCGGTATGGTATGAACTCTGGCGACAGCTTAATGGATTCCCACCAAGCTTGTATGAGGAACCATTGGAAGATGTTCTAAATAAAAATGAAAGTGGTAAAGCTGGAAATAGCGAAGAACTAAAATGAGAAGGCAGTTAATCGGTTTTATTTTTACGACACTCTTTTCTACCGTTCTGCACGCGCAGGAACGTGATTCGATTTTTATATTACCCGATTCCGTTTTGCCTCTACCGATAGAAAATTTTTATTTTCTCATCACAGAGCATCATCCTGTAGCAAAACAAGCTGCCTTACTGAGTGAATTTGCACGACAGGAAATTCGACTGGCGCGTGGAGCTTTCGATCCAAAGCTTGAAGTGCAATGGCTTACAAAAGAATTTAGCGATACAGAGTACTACAATATTTTAAATGGATCACTGAAATTTCCAACCGTGTTCCCACTTGATCCAAAGGTTGGTATCGAGCGCAACTCCGGTACGTATCTCAACCCTGAGCGATACATTTCAAATGATTTTAACTACCAGCAATTTTATGCCGGAGTATCACTTCCACTGGGTCAGGGTTTAATAACCGATGAAAGGAGAACAGCCCTTCGACAGGCGCAATTACTCCGCGAGATGAATGAGGCAGAGCAAATAAAGCTCATCAATAAACTTTTGTTAGATGCAGCTAAAGATTACTGGCAATGGTATTTTGCTTATTACAATTTCCGCTTATTAAACCAAGGCGTAAACGTGGCCTCTGAAATATTTCGTAGAGTAAAGATAAATTATGAGTTGGGTGAAGCAGCACCAATTGACACCGTTCAGGCAAAAATCACATTGCAACAGCGCAGGGTTGAACAGCAGGAAGCACTGATCAATTTTTTAAATACAGGTGTTCAGCTATCTACCTATTTGTGGGATAGTTTAAATAATCCACTTGCATTGGCAGCGCGTTTCGCTCCTGTCCTGCAGCCTGAGCCGTGGGCAATGACACCCGATGCGTTGCAAGTCTTAGTTGACCAGGCACGTGAAAATCATCCGGACTTGCGAAAGATTAGTGTGAAGATTAATCAACTTGAAAATGAGCGAAAACTAGCCTCCGAATATTTAAAACCAAAACTTGATGTGAGTTATGTGATGCTTAACCAGCCCTTTGATCCGAGTTGGAATACATCCTTTGATCCCGGGGAAGATTATAAATTTGCTGTTGACTTTGCTTTTCCTATTTTTCTAAGAAAGGAAAGATCGAAGCTGGCGCAAACAAAATTGAAAATCGAGACCACAACGTTTGAACAAAATCTTACCGAGCGTCAGATCGTCAACCAGCTTCAGTCGTCTTACAATGAATTGGTGAACACAACTAACATTATTGCACAGCAGCGTGAAATGGTGACGAACTATGAAATACTCTTACGTGCAGAATTATTGAATTTAGAAAACGGAGAAAGCGATCTCTTTAAAATCAGCATTCAACAAGAGAAGCTCATTCAATCCAAATCAAAGTTGGTAAAGGTATTGTCTGAGTACGAAAAACAAAAAGCCCTGCTATATTGGGCAGCAGGGCTTCGAAATTTAAATGGAAACCAAGGGCAATAATAATTAACCCATTCTTGCCGCGATGCGAGTCCAGTCAACAACATTCCACCAATTCGCTACATATTCATTGCGCTTGTTTTGATATTTTAAATAGTAAGCATGTTCCCAAACATCAAGAGCAAGAAGGGGAGTGCCTTTCAACTCACTTAAGTCCATTAACGGGTTATCTTGATTAGGTGTAGAACCAATTTTTAATTTTCCATTCTCTACAATCAACCACGCCCAACCCGAACCAAAGCGCATCATCGCTGCTTGCGTAAATTGTTCTTTGAATTTATCAAACGATGTGAAGGCTCCGTTTATCGCATCGCCTACCTTGCCTGTTGGTGCAGCACTTCCGGGCTTCATACTCTCCCAAAAGAAATTGTGGTTCCAAACACCACCTCCGTTATTTCTTGCTTTGGCAGAAAGTTTGGAAACATTCGCAAAGAAATCTTTTTCACTGGCGAAATCGATCTTATCTGCTGCGATGGCTTCGTTCACATTTTTAACATAAGCAGCATGGTGTTTAGTGTAATGAATCTCCATAGTCATTGCATCTATACTTGGCTCTAATGCAGCATAAGCATAAGGTAATGCCACCTGTGAAAATTGTAAACCTGTTCCAGAACCTTCTGTTAATTCATTATTATTTCGTGAAGGATTAGCAAGAGAGGAGGCATTTGCAGCCTGCATGACGAGGGGCGTTCCAATAGTCGTTAATGCAGCCGCTTTAATGGCTTGCGAAACAAATTCTCTTCGAGTTGTTTTCATATTTTAAGTATTGATTTTTAAAGAAATATGTACTGATCAAGTCAATTATTATGCCGTAACGACCACATTTTGCTTGACCATTTTATATATATAAAGTTTCAAATTCGAGTACGAATTAAATGTAGGCAAAAATTTTTAGCTTGCAGTACACCATTCTTTTAACGGTATGAAGACCATACTTTACGATGAAATACCATCGCTTAACCTGGCCGACTTTTACAAAGGAGATGCCAATCAAAAGCAAAAATTTGTTGATACCCTTGGAGCAGCTTACACCAATATCGGGTTTGCTGCCATTCGCAATCATTTTTTAACAGATGACTTGCAGAACAGATTATACACTGCTATCAAAAGTTATTTCGCCCTTCCAGATGATGTAAAGAAAAAATATGAACTGACTGGTTTAGCTGGGCAGCGCGGTCACACGGGCAAGGGGAAGGAACATGCAAAAGGTAGAAATACGGGTGACTTAAAAGAATTTTATCACGTAGGGCAAGAGCTTTCGCCAACAGAATTAAAAAAGGAAGACTATCCTGAAAATGTTTGGCCAACAGAAGTACCTGACTTCAAACCGGTTGCTTCTGAAGTATACCGTGCTTTAGAAAAAACCGGATTGTACATGCTTCGCGCCATTGCACTTTATCTCGGGCTTGATGAGTATTATTTTGACGATAAAATTAAAAACGGCAACAGCATATTAAGACCCATCCATTATTTTCCAATCGAGTCACCCGACTCCGTTCCTGCTGATGCCGTTCGGGCAGCTGAGCATGGCGACATTAACCTGATTACCTTGTTGATGGGAGCTAGTGCTGATGGTTTACAAGTATTACGCAGAGACGGAAAGTGGATTCCAATAACAGCATTACCTGATCAATTGGTTGTCAATGTTGGTGATATGTTAGAGCGCTTCACTAATAAAAAATTAAAATCAACCATTCACCGAGTGGTCAATCCACCACGACACCTTATGAATACACCTCGTTACTCTGTTCCGTTTTTTATGCACCCTCGATCTGAGATGAACCTTGCTGCTTTGAGCAGTTGTGTTGATTCAGAGAATCCAAAACAGTGGGATGATATTACGGCCGGAGAATTTCTTGATCAACGTTTGCGCGAAATTGGTCTAAAAAAATAAAGCAAGCCAGTGATAATCGAACAGGTTCGCTTTTATATTTTTCTTCGCGATGTGTTTCTACTATCGCTTACCACATTTGGTGGACCACAAGCCCACTTGGCTCACTTTCAAAAAGTGTTGGTGAGCAAACGCAAATATCTTTCTGATGAAGACCTAATGGAAATCAACTCATTATGTCAAGTCATTCCCGGGCCAACATCAACACAAACTTTGACAGCAATTGGTTTTAAAATAGGTGGCCCGAATCTCGCCTACCTTACATTATTAGTGTGGGTTCTTCCTGCGGTTACACTAATGACATTGGCCGCTGTAATGATGTCGAGTATAGAACAAAATAATATCTCCATAGAATTCACACGATTCATTCAGCCCATGGCGGTTGGCTTTGTAAGCTATGGAGCATACAGTATTAGTCAAAAAACGATTTCGACAAAGACAGGGATTGTGCTGATGATTTTTGCAGGAGCTACATCCTATTTTTTCCAAACACCATTTATTTTTCCCGTCATTATACTGGGTTCGGGATTGATTACTGCTCTAAAGTATAAAGCTCAACCAAAGGAAGAGAACAAGAAAATCATTGTGCCGTGGTCTAATTTTTTATTGTGGGCCGGAGTTTTAATTTTTGCTGCTGTTGTGGGTGGCATTACAAAAGCCTTACCGGTAAAGGTATTTGAGAATTTTTATCGCAATGGTAGTTTGGTTTTTGGTGGCGGTCAGGTGTTGGCACCTTTGCTTTATACAGAATTTGTTGACGCGTCACCGGGTGATGATCGTATTACAAAAGTGACGGAGTTGAAAACAAAAATCAAAAAGAAATTTGGTCCTAAACTTTATCACGCCCCAATTTCAAATGATGAATTTCTAACCGGCTATGCAGTGGCACAAGCATTACCCGGTCCGGTGTTTTCATTCAGTTCTTACATTGGGGCATTGTCAATGCGAGGATATGGAAAAGGCAGTGCATTAATTGGCGGACTGATGGCTGCCGCAGGTATTTTTCTTCCTGGTACGTTCTTGATATTTTTTGTGATCCGATTTTGGGAAAGTTTAAAAAAGTACAGGGCTGTACGTGCTTCACTTGAGGGCATTACCGCAGCCAGTGCTGGTTTGGTTGCAGCATCTGCCATTATTTTATTTCAACCCCTCGATAATACCTTTATGAATTTTGCAGTAACCATACTTACCTTCTGTTTACTGGCCTTTACGAAATTACCTTCACCTTTTATTGTTGTCGGTGGATTGGCACTCGGATTTATTATTCACTGAGAATTTTTTCGATCTATCTGTTAAGAAGCGTTTGAAAATTCTTTCACGCTTTTATAATCAATTCCGAAATGAGATTGATCATAAATTGATTTTCCGTTTTCGATAATCAGTACTTGTGGCGACTCATGCTCAACATCAAACTTCTGTGCAATGGCATGTGATATATTGCGGAAGTTAAGTAGGTCAAGGTAATATGGCTTTAGCTTTCCTAATTCTTCTTCCTTCCAATTTCTCTCAAGCCGGTCAAGTGTTGTTCTACTAATAGAGCAGGAAGTACTGTGTTTAAAAATAAGTATTCGTTGATTAGTTGATTCTTCTACGATTTTTTCAATCTGACTCAACTCCTTTAGTGCTGTCCAATTCATAGTAAATTAATCATTCCACAATCCTTCTTCACGCTTGTCATACCTTGGCCGTTTACCTTTTTCTTTCAGGTTCTCTGGTTGTGTATCTTGCTTCTTAAATACTTTAGCCCACCACAATTTCACATTGGTAAGTAAATCTCTTTCATTGTCAACATTATTCTTATTGGTCTTCACAAAGGTAGCATCCGGATGCAAGCGCCTGTTCTTCTCAAACAAGTGGAATTTTTGCATTTTAATATTTCCCTGATAATCTGTAGATTTTCCAAATGCTTTTCCAGGCTCGCGTGTTTTCATTGCAGCGTCAGCACTACTTGGATTGTGAATATATCTCCATGTTCTCTTCACGCCACTGGCATACTCACTTGCCTTTACGGATGATTTAGATGGCTTCACACCCGGCATGCTACCTTCCACTGCATTTGGTTTTTTGCCGTACTCACGTTGCTTCACTCTCACTTGAAGTCCGTCAACCAGATAAGTAGATTTTGATGGCTTCTTTTTTAGTAATGATTCTTTCGCTGCGTTTTTATTTTGAACATAATCGCGCTCCTTCAATTTCACCTGGAGTCCATCAACAGAATAAGTCGATTTACTTGGATATTTTTTCTTCAGTGCAGCCTCTGCAGAATTGGGATTTTTCACATAATTCTTTTTGAACTTCCTCATTTTAATGAAGCCTGTAAATTCTTCACCTTGATCTTGCAAGGTGGGATTTTGTTCAAACAGTTTGGCATTACCTTGAAATTTCCCAGCCCGCTGTGCAGCCGGAGGTGGTGTACGTACGGGTAATGGTTTTTCTTTATTGTTCCACAATCTTCCACTTACACTTCCTCCTCCTTTTACCGGCCTTGTTGCTTTTTTATATCCGGTAAAGCCTTCACCCTGATCTCTCATACTAGGAGTAGATCTACCCAGAACTTTTATAGATCCTTGGTAATTTCCTGCACGTGCAGCACTTGGCTTGGGTGTACGCACAGGTAATGATGATCCTTTGTTATTCCACGATCGCCCGCTTGCACTTCCACCACCCCCCACCACAGGCTTCCTTGCTTTTTTATATCCGGTAAAGCCTTCGCCCTGATCTCTCATTCCTGGGGTAGATCTGCCCAGAACTTTTAATGATCCTTGATACGTTCCGGCACGTGCGGCTCCTGATTTAGGAGTGCGGACTGGTAATGCAGATCCCTTATTGTTCCATGAACGTCCGCTCACACTTCCGCCACCTATTAAAGGCCGCTTTGTTTTTTTATAACCCGCAAATCCTTCACCTTGATTGTAGAATCGTTTAGTAGATTTTCCAAAAATTTTTATCGATCCCTGATAGGTTCCTGCTCTTGCTGCGCCAGCACCTGGCGTGCGCACAGGTAATGGACTTTTACCAGTTCTTGTTTCTCCAGGCCGAGTGGCAGATCGATTGCCGGCATTCGGTGGCATAGAACCACTGTATTTTCTATCTCTACCTTGTGGTTTGCGGTTTGCTCCGAAAATGGGGCGTCCTTCTACCCGTGGCTTACTTGAATAATTTCTTCCTCTTATTTTATTGCCAGAAATATTTCCTTTCCATGCGCGCTGTCTGCTTTGCGAAATAGATTGGTGTGAACCAGCTGCTTTCCCATGATACGGCTTATCACCAACTCGTTTACGGCCATAATAAGGTTTGAATGTAGGTGTAGCTATTTTGGGTTTGGGGGTTTCGAAATTTTTAGTTCGGAGCCTGCGACCTGAAATATCTTTTATGTGTGCTTTTTCTTTCTTTGGTTTTGGGCGAGGAAAGTTTGCGTAGACGTTTATGCTTTTTCGTGCAATAAATGCGTGAGAAGCTGACCGAGGTATAACGACTTGTTTTCTTTTCCCTGAACCAGAATTAGATGGTCCTCCTTGTAATTTTTCCAACCGTTTTAAAGTAGATCGATTTGAAGTGACTTTCGGTTCTTTGTTCTTTGGCTTTCGCGAAGGATTGCTTGAATAGCGGCCATATTGCGGATAAACATTTCTGACCTTTTCATTTGATCTTGGGGCTCTTATTCTCCTGCCGGTTATATCTCCCCTCCACGCTTTTTGTTTGTCGCTCTTGGACCGATAATTCACACCTCTGCCACTTTGAGAATAGACTTTTTGAGGCTTGGACGAAGGTACCTTTCGGGCAGAGTTAGCCTGCGATCCCGCCCTTCCTTGCACGCGCTTATACGATGAAGCATTTGATTTTTGCTTTTTCTTTTTTGTCGGAATCCGGAAGCGACTTTCATTTTTGGGCTTGCTGCCGCTTTTTACTTCAGCTCCTTTAGTGTTTTGAGCATAGCCAACTTGCGACACCAGAAGAAAAAGCATGGCCATGCCAAGCAATTTCCAGGCTTTAAAAAAATAAGGAGCAATATTTTCCTTCAGTGCCTTCAAAAAAAGGTAATAGTTGGCTAAGGTAGCTAAAATTTCAGCAATTGCTCAAGCGATGCTTTAAGTCGCACTTTGGGTAGGAAGTTTTGCTCCAACGTTGGGGCGAAAGGTATGGCGGTGTCTAAACTGGCAACCCGTAGAACCGGAGCATCCAAATCCTGAAAACAGTGTTCATTGATCCAGGCGCTGATCTCTGCACCAATTCCTCCAGTTAAGGTATCTTCATGGAGAATCAATACACGATTGGTCTTCTTTACGGTTGCTGCAACTGCTTCTTTATCCCATGGAAGCAGAGTGCGCAGGTCAAGAATATCAACTTTTACATTACCAAATTCTTGCATGACTTCTATTGCCCAATGAACTCCCATGCCATAGGTAATGATAGACAGATCATCGCCTTCTGCAACCAGTTTTGCTTTGCCTATTTCAATCGTGTAGTAATCATCCGGAATTGATTCTTTAATGGATCGATACAAAACTTTGTGTTCGAAATACAAAATCGGGTTAGGGTCTTCGATGGAGGCATTCAACAAACCTTTAGCATCGTAAGGGTTGGAGGGATAAACAATTTTCAATCCCGGTGTGTGAAAAAACCATGCTTCGTTGCTTTGAGAATGAAACGGTCCGGCAGCAGTACCCGCACCTGTTGGCATGCGCACCACTACATCGGCTTGTTGTCCCCATCGCCAATGTGATTTTGCAAGGTTGTTAATAATTTGATTGAATCCTTCCGAAACAAAATCAGCAAATTGCATTTCGACCATGGCCTTCATTCCTTTTATAGAAAGTCCTAAGCCTGCTCCAACAATGGCCGATTCACAAATGGGCGTATTGCGCACTCTTCCCTTCCCAAATTTTTCTACGAAGCCATCCGTGATTTTAAATACGCCTCCGTATTCTGCAATGTCTTGTCCCATCAAAACAAGGTTGTCATACCTTTCCATACTTTGATATAATCCATCGCGAATAGCATCGATGAATCTTTTCTCAGAATTTTTTTCGCTTGCTGGTGAAACAACTGCTTGCTTAAAAGGAGCAAGCATATCGTTCATCTCAATTGCGGTATCGGCTGTTGGATGCGTTTCTTCAAAAGCAACGGCCAAACCGGTTTCAATTTCTTTTTTGATATTCTTCCGAACACCATCAATAAATTTTTGATCAGCAATACCTTCCGCGATTAAAAACTTTTCAAAATTCTCAACCGGATCTTTCTGTGCCCACATCTCCATCAATTCCTTTGGCACATACTTCGTTCCGGAAGCTTCTTCATGTCCTCGCATTCGAAACGTTAAACATTCTAACAAAACTGGTTTAGGGTTTCCGCGCATTTTTTCTGCGATCGATCGAACTGTATCATACACTTCCAGAATATTATTTCCATCAACCTGAACACCCTCGATTCCATACCCAATGGCTTTATCAATAAATTGTTTGCAACGAAATTGTTCGGAACTTGGAGTAGATAAACCATAGCCATTGTTTTCAATAATGAAGATGACAGGTAAATCCCAAACGGCAGCAACATTTATCGCTTCATGGAAATCACCCTCACTCGTTCCGCCATCGCCATTAAACACAGCGGTAACTTTTCTCTCGCCTTTTAATTTACTGGCCAATGCAATTCCATCGGCCACTCCATTTTGCGGACCTAGATGCGAAATCATTCCAACAATGTGATGATCATTCGTTCCAAAATGGAAAGAGCGATCGCGTCCTTTAGTGTACCCCATCATCGTGCCTTGCCACTGTGCAAAGAGTCGATCAAAAGGCATATCACGCCCTGTAAATACACCGAGGTTGCGGTGCATAGGTAATATGTATTCGTCTTTTTCTAAAGCTTGTGTTACACCGACTGCGATAGCCTCTTGCCCAATGCCGCTAAACCATTTGCTGATTTTATTTTGACGGAGAAGAATGAGCATCTTCTCTTCGATCATGCGTGGAAGAAGCAGAGATTTATACAGGCTTTTCAGTGTCTCTTCTGAATACTGTTTTCGTTTGAATATCATACGCTGGTAAAATGGCTGTAAAGTTAATGGAGTTTTTCAACCTCAATGTGTTTTTATAAACCTTTGAAATCAGGGGAAAAAAGTTTAACATTCTTTAAAATAATTGTGCAGCCCATGCGCTTAATATTTATTGTTTTCGTTTTGTTTAATGCTGCCATGCTCTCCGCACAAGAGTATCGGTTTGGGCTTTATAGGGTTGAACAAGGCTTGCCGAGCGATGTTATAAAAGCGGTAGCACAAGATTCTCTTGGTTTTTTATGGATTGCCACGGATGATGGGCTTGTAAAATATGACGGTCTTCACTTTACTACATATAAGGGTGCCTTGCGAAGTCAGTATGCAAAAAACTTTTTGCGTACACGCGATGGCCGCTTGCTCATGGCAGGAGATCTTGATTTAATTGAAATCCAAAACCAAGTGGATACAGTTGTGTTCAAACCCATACTTCGTGGTGCACGCTCAATAACAGACTCTACCATATCATATCCAAAATCAATTTTTGAAGATCGTGCCGGAGCGATTTGGTTGGATGAACCCCATGCCGTAGTTCGGTATGATGGGAAATCAATCAAGCGGTTTGATTTTGGAATCGAGAACCGATCGCCTGTTTTTATTCGCGCATTTAATTTCATCGAAGATGAACAGGGCACACTGTACATCATTTCGTTTACAGGAAAGGTTTTGAGATTTGATAAAGAGACCGATCAGTTTGTGTTGCTCTCAAAAAACCTTCCGCGCAATTGTAGTCATGTTTTATTTAATCAAGGTAAGTTGTGGATTGCGGCTGGCGATGGATTATATCAGGCTGAAATTATCAACAATGAGGTTACAAATGTGAAAATGGTGTTGAAAGTTACCAATGCATCCTATCTCATGTTTGCTCCTGATTCTTCCCTGTGGTTAAGTACCTATGGCGAAGAACTTTTTAGATTAGAAGCCAATGGGTCAGCATGGAAAATTAAACAACTCAACTATCCGTTCAATGGAATTAACTCAAGTTATCTGAGCAAGGAAGGTGATCTTTGGGCGGCTACAGATAAAGGGATTGTGCTGGTGCAAAAGAATTTGTTTGTGTTGGCAGATGACTTTTCACAAGCCAAGTTTATTGAGGCTATTGCAGAAGACAAACAAAATCATGGTATGTATTATTGTAATAAAGAAACACTCGTAAAGATTTTGCCAAATGCATCTGACGAATGGGATCGAAAAATTTTGTATTACAATCACGAAGAATATTTTCAGAGTATGCAGGCTTCGAAGAATGGCCTGTGGGTTTCGAACGTTTCATCCATCATGCTTTTTAAGGACGATAAAATTGCCAGCCGATTTGAATTTTCGAATGAAGGAGAGTTTGTGCACGATATCTATCTCGATTCTCATGAAAACCTTTGGGGGTCTCAAGCGGGGAATGCAAATGTTCTGATGATTACAGACGCGCTGGAAGTGAAAAGATATAAGATGCCGACTAGTCATCAAAACGTAATTAATGTTGTGCGGGAGGGGAAGCGCGGAATATATGCAGCAGCCAGCGGAGCCGATCGCTATTTATTTTTTAAGGAGAACAACTCCACCGAGTTTATCAATATTAGTCTTCCTGTGAATTTTGAGGTGCAGGGTGATTTTAATATTCATGATATGACGCCATTGGGAAATGATATGTGGCTGGCATCTACAGAAGGTCTTTTAAAATTCGATCATGAAAAAATTGAACGTGTCGATTTGGGTGAAGTGTTCACTCATCTTGGCGTTAGTTCGATTGAATTGCTCGATGAAGAGAATGTTTTATTTTCAAACTCACACGGACTGTTCCGATATAACATTGTGTCAAAAGAATTTTGGATGTACGATGAAAACTCAGGATTACCATCTAATACTATAACCGCTCACGGTATTTTTGTAGATCATCAAAAACACATCTGGCTTGGAACTTCATTTGGCATTGCAAAAGAAGCAGAGCATATCATTCACGACAAACCTACGGCTAAACCGTATTGTATCGGAGCTCAGGCAAATGGAAATCGCATACGATACATGGATGGAGTGAATGCCGAATATGGCGCCTACCTTAATTTTCGCTTCTCTGCTATTACCTTTCCTGAAAACAAAATCAATATGCAATGGCGAATCAATAATGATTCAACGTGGCATACCTTAGACAATAATGAAATTAGTTTTACCAATCTGGCCTCTGGTGTTCACCAGGTCTTTGTGCGGGCAAAGAAAAATACGGGTCTGGGGTGGAGCGACACTACGATCCTCAATATCATTATTGGGAAACCGTATTGGCAGCAGGCTTCCTTTATTTTTTTAGTTGTAATAGGAGTGCTTGCAATAGCCTGGTTATCTTTCATTATCACCTCGCGCATGTTGAATAAACGGAGAGATTACCTTCAAAATTTGATTGATGAACGCACGAAAGATTTACAACAGACGAATGAGGAATTAATACAGCGCAACAACGAACTCGATCGCTTTGTCTATAGTGCATCGCACGATTTGAGTGCCCCGTTAAAATCTGTTTTGGGTCTGATTACGGTATCGCGGATGGAGAACCCGGGAGAACAGCAATCGAAGTACCTTAACATGATAGAACGTAGTGTTCTTAAACTTGAAGAGTTTATTCGGGATGTTGTCAGCTATTCACGTAACACTCGGATGGAAGTGAAGTATGAGTCAGTTGATTTTATCAGCTTTATAAAAGGTCAGCTTAATGATCATCAGTATGCGCCAAATTTTTCCAAAATAAACTTTGAGATTGAAGATAAAACAAAACAACCCTTTATAACGGATGTCATGCGACTTAAAATTGTGCTGAACAATTTAATATCCAATGCCATTAAGTTTCATCAGTATAATGGAAGAGAAAATCCATTTGTAAAAATTAGTCTTGATTGGCAAAGTCAGAATTATGTTATTTTGGTTGAGGATAATGGGAGAGGTATTGAGAGTTCCCATCTCGAACACATCTTCGACATGTTTTATCGCGCAACCGATCAGGCACAAGGATCAGGTCTTGGACTTTATATATTAAAAGAGGCGGTGTTGAAAATGAAAGGTACCGTGAATGTCCAATCTGCCATTGACAAAGGCACCATGTTTACAATTGTATTGCCTGTACCAGTACATCTTGCCTAACAACCACAATCTTTTCTAAACAAAATCCAAAAAGTCAATTACTTTTGAACTCCTATGATCGACTTCAGTGAATTTAAATTAGAAAACGGCTTGCGCGTAATTGTGCACGAAGACCCCACCGTGCAAATTGCCGTGATGAATATCTTGTATGATGTTGGTTCACGCGATGAAACGGAAGACAAAACTGGCTTTGCGCACCTTTTCGAGCATTTGATGTTCGGAGGTTCGGTCAATGTTTCAAACTACGATGAGCCTTTGCAAATCGTGGGTGGTGAGAATAATGCATTCACGAACACCGATATTACCAATTATTACCTTACCGTTCCGGCTGCTAATATTGAAACCGGTTTTTGGTTAGAGAGTGATCGGATGTTAAGCTTGTCATTCGATCCAAATGTGTTAGAAGTACAACGCAAAGTTGTTATTGAAGAGTTTAAACAGCGCTACCTGAATCAACCTTACGGTGATGTCTGGTTGAAGCTTCGTCCACTTGCCTATCATTTGCATCCTTATAAATGGGCAACGATAGGAAAAGAAATCAGTCACATAGAAAATGCCACAATGGATGATGTAAAGAATTTTTTCTTTCAGCATTATATACCAAACAATGCTGTCTTAGTAGTGGCAGGAAATGTAACCGTAGAACAAGTAAAAAAACTTTCGGAGAAATGGTTTGGACCTATTCCTGCCGGAAAAAAATCAGAGCGTCAACTGCAAGCCGAACCACAACAAAGGGAAAAGAAATTTCTTGAAGTGAAAGCAAAAGTTCCAGCCGATGCGTTTTATAAATCATGGCACATGCCAGGACGGTTTCATGAAGATTATTATGCCATTGATCTATTGAGTGACATATTAAGCAGAGGACAATCCAGCAGACTGTATCAAGAGCTGGTAAAAGAACAAGAATTATTTACATCGATCTCTTCGTTTGCGATGGGTACTCTTGATCCGGGTTTATTTGTGGTAAGTGGACGAGTGAAGCAAGGTATTGACTTGGATACGGCTGAAGAAGCCGTGAGTAAGATTCTGAACGGCATCGTTACAGAAGGTGTTCATGAGGAAGAATTGCAAAAGGTAAAAAATCAGGCAGAGTCGAGCATGGAGTTCGAACAAATAGAAGTGATTAACAGAGCAATGAATCTTGCGTTCGCTTCACTTTCAGGGAATGTTAATCTTGTAAATGAAGAAGGTGGTAAACTCAACAAGGTTTCAACAAATGATATTAAAAGAGTAGCCCGGAATATATTGAAAGAGGAAAATTCGAGTGTAATGTTTTACAAGGCACAAGGGTAGTTGATCGTTGTTGGCTGCGATAAGAGTATTCCCCTAACAACTAATACCTATCCACGATTAACCATAAACGATTAACAGATAACAACAAACCAATGAAAATACGAGTAGGCATGGGTTTCGATGTTCACGAGCTGGAAGAGGAAAAAAATTTTTACCTCGGGGGCATTCAACTTACTGAAGCAATGAAAGGTGCTGTGGGTCACTCTGACGCAGACGTGTTGATTCATGCGCTTTGCGATGCACTGCTTGGTGCAGCAAACTTGCGCGACATTGGTTTTCATTTTGCCAATACTGACAATCGCTGGAAAGGTATGGACAGCAAATTCTTTTTGAAGGAAGTAACGCGCATGATCGAAGAGAAGGGTTGGAAGATTGGCAATGTAGATTGTACGATCTGTCTGGAAAAACCAAAAATAAATCCACACATCGATGCGATGAGGAATGTATTGGCTCCACTGATGAACATCTCAGAAGATGATGTTTCAATTAAAGCCACTACCAACGAAAAGCTTGGATACGTTGGACGCGAAGAAGGCGTTTGTGCTTATGCGGTGGCATTGATACAAAAGGATTAATGTCATCTGTCAAAATCATCACCACTTCAGATGGTTCTCATTCGTTGTTCAATGAAGAGCTTAATGAAACATATCATTCTGTTCATGGTGCAGTTCAGGAATCAAATCATGTTTTTATACAAAGTGGACTACATTATTTTATTGACGCATTCAAACCAAAAACAATTTTCATTTTAGAAATTGGTTTCGGTACTGGTTTAAATGCATTGCTTACAATTAAAGCAGCTCAACAATTACCTTCCTTAACTTTCAACTACACAACATTAGAAGCTTTCCCGTTAGATGAAGAAGTTTGGTCACAACTAAACTATGCTGATGATCTTAAATTAAAAGATGAGTTTCATTCGCTCCATAGCGTTTTGTGGGAAGTTGATAATCGTATTCTTCCTAACTTTCAATTTCAGAAACAACACATCAAACTTCAGGAGGTAATTTTTAGACCTTCTTCTTTTGATATTATTTTCTTTGATGCTTTTGCTCCAAATAAACAACCTGAACTTTGGGAGATTGATGCATTGAAAAAAGTGACAGAGGCACTCAATACAAATGGTGTCTTCGTTACCTATTGTGCAAAAGGTCAACTGAAGCGCGATCTCAAAAGTCTGGGTCTTATAGTGCAAACTATTCCTGGTCCCCCCGGAAAAAAAGAAATGGTGCGCGCCATTAAATCATTTTTGGGCTAAGCTCAATGGTCAATAACGATTAGCTAACAACTGTTAAAAGCTTCAATCGTTTTCATTCAGTTTCCAATTTTTCAAAATCAGAAACACTGCAAACGTTATCACTGCACGGATTTTAAATACTTCTGAATTATTTCTAAAAATATTCGAAATATTCTGTGCATGTACCTGTTTCCCAAAATTTTCTACCGTTAGTTTGTTATCTTCGAAGATTAATTTGGCCAACATATCACCCTTGGAGAAGCAATTGAATCGCTGAAAAGAAAGAGATGAAAGAGATAGAAACTACAACCGACAAAAGTTTATACACACCCGAGTTAGAGCACGATGCTTGCGGCACGGGTTTCATTGCCAATATAAACGGAACAAAAACCAATCAGGTATTGCGCGATGCATTATCGATGTTGGAGAACATGGAGCATCGTGGTGGTTGTGGAAGCAGCCCAAAAACAGGTGATGGTGCAGGGATACTTATTCAAATTCCTCATGAATTTTTTGCAGAAGAAAGTTCGCGCCTCGGCTTTGAACTTCCTGCGCCAGGTAAGTACGGTGTTGGTATGGTATTTTTCCCACGCGACAAAAAAGTTTTAAAAGCGTGTAAAGATGCTTTGATAAAAAATATTAAAGAGATTGGATTCGAATTAATAGGTTTTCGCAGTGTACCTGTGGATCACAGTGTTCCGGGCCCTGGTGCAGAAGAAGTAGAGCCGGTTATTGAACAGGTATTTGTAAAGATTAAAGATGATGCGTTTGATATTGAAGCCATCGAACGCAAATTATTCTTGCTGCGTAATTACACTTCTCATTCTATTGCACGCGATGTAAAGGGCAACAATAAAGAATTTTACATCACCAGTTTCTCTGCGCGCACCATTATCTACAAAGGACAATTGCGTACGGAACAAGTGCGTAGGTATTTCTTTGACCTTCAGGATCCGAGAGTAAGAACAGCGCTCGCTTTAATTCACTCGCGCTTTTCAACCAATACCTTTCCGAATTGGAGATTGGCTCAACCGTTCCGCTTCATTGCGCACAACGGTGAAATCAATACCATCCGTGGAAACGTGAATAAAATGAAATCGAAAGAGGCTTTGTTCAAATCAACGTTGTTCTCGGATGACGAAATAAAAAAATTATTACCCATTACAAGTCCGGATGGTTCTGACTCCGCGAATCTGGATGCATTAGTTGAAATGCTTGTGTTGTCTGGCAGACCAATCCAGCATGTTATGATGATGTTGGTACCTGAAGCATGGCAGGATAACAAATTGATGGATCCACATCGCAAAGCATTTTATAAATATCATGCTTCTATGATGGAACCTTGGGATGGACCAGCAGCTTTGGTTTTCACCGATGGTATTCGTATTGGCGCAACATTAGATCGCAACGGTCTTCGTCCGCTTCGTTATTGCATAACCCGATCAGGTAGAGTGGTTATGGCATCAGAAGCAGGAGCACTTCCTGTTGATCCAAAAGATATTTTAGAGAAAGGCCGCATCACGCCAGGAAAAATGATGTTGGTTGATCTGGATCAAGGTAAGGTATTAGATGATGAAAAAGTTAAGCGCGCGATCTATGAAGGTAAGCCGTATTACAATTGGATCATTCAAAACCGTTTGAAGTTACGCCTTGAACCCGAGCAAGATTGGCAGGAAGATGATTATGATGACAAGTCATTATTGCAAAGACAACAAGTGTATGGCTATTCAACAGAAGATGTAAAAATATTGTTGACACCCATGGCCGAGAAAGGGTACGAAGCCATTGGATCAATGGGTGACGACACTCCCATTGCTGTGCTGTCAAAAGAAAGCAGACATATTTCAAATTATTTCAAACAACATTTTGCACAAGTAAGTAACCCACCGATTGATCCGATTCGTGAGCGATTGGTGATGTCGCTCTTCACGCGCATTGGTGTGAGTTTAAATGTTCTGGAAGAAACTCCAGAGCATACCAATCAAATACACATATCACAACCTGTACTTCTAACTCCCGATGTTGAAAAATTAAAGCATTTGCCGGAACATGGTTTTGAATATGCAGTAATTCGTTCAGTGTTCCTGGCTGATGGAAAACCAGGAAGGTTGGAAGAAAGCATTAACCGTATTTGTCAGGAAGCTGAGAAAGCCGTTCGTGCAGGAAAGAAAATCATTGTTATTTCTGATAAAAAAATAAGTGAGGAGTATGCACCGATTCCATCGATGCTTGCCACGGGTGCTGTGCACCATTATTTAGTAGAGAAAAGAATCCGTACACAGGCAGGTTTGTTGGTAGAAGCAGGAGATGTTTGGGAAGTTCATCACTTCGCTACCATTATTGGATATGGTGCCAGTGCCGTAAATCCCTATATGGCGTTAGAAACAATTCACTCCCTCAACAAAGAAGGAATGTTTCACAAACCAATGACCGATGATGAAGCTTTTGCCAATTATCAAAAGGCAATAGGTAATGGTTTGCTGAAGGTAATGTCGAAAATGGGTATCAGTACGTTACAGTCGTATCAGTCTTCACAGATTTTTGAAGCATTAGGATTGAGTAGTGAAGTGGTTGATCGATGCTTCCGCGGAACAATCAGTCGTATTGAAGGACTATCCTTTGATGATCTTGCACAAGAAGTTTTAGTGCGCCATGATCTGGCCTATAAGAAAGAGAGCAAGGAGCTTCAGGTTGGTGGAATTTATCAGTGGAAGCGCAGAGGTGAGAAACACATGTTTAGTCCGGAGACCATTCATTTGCTTCAGTACTCAACCAAATCGAATAACCTAAGTCTTTACAAAAAATATGCCCAACGAATCAATGATCAAACAAAAGAATCATTGACCATCCGTGGCTTGCTGGAATTCAAGAAACGAATTTCTGTTCCGATTGAAGAAGTAGAACCGGTTGAAGAAATTTTCAAGCGCTTTGCAACAGGTGCCATGTCATTTGGATCCATCTCGCATGAAGCGCACAGTACTTTAGCCATTGCCATGAATCGCATTGGTGGAAAGAGTAACAGTGGTGAAGGTGGCGAAGATGAAATTCGATTTGATAAAAAAGCAAATGGTGACTGGGAGCGTTCAGCAATTAAGCAAGTAGCATCAGGAAGATTTGGTGTTACAAGTTATTATCTCGCCAACGCAGATGAATTGCAAATTAAAATGGCCCAAGGTGCAAAGCCTGGCGAAGGTGGACAGTTACCTGGTGATAAAGTAGATGATTGGATCGGACGCGTGCGTCATGCCACACCCGGAGTAGGATTAATTTCACCACCACCTCATCATGATATTTATTCAATTGAGGATTTGGCTCAACTTATTTTTGATTTAAAGAACGCGAACCGCGCAGCACGTATTAATGTGAAGCTGGTTTCGCAAGCAGGAGTAGGTACTGTGGCAGCAGGGGTGGCAAAGGCGAAAGCAGATGCGATTTTGATTTCGGGTGCTGATGGAGGGACGGGGGCATCACCGCTTAGCTCATTGCGTCATGCAGGATTGCCTTGGGAACTTGGCCTCGCGGAAGCACATCAAACACTGGTAAAAAATAATTTAAGAAGTCGCGTTACGCTTCAAACGGATGGGCAAATTAGAACCGGAAGAGATATTGCGATCGCTACCTTATTAGGAGCTGAAGAATGGGGAGTTGCAACGGCAGCCCTTGTGGTGGAAGGTTGTATCATGATGCGCAAGTGTCATTTAAATACTTGTCCGGTTGGGATTGCCACGCAAGATTCAGAATTACGCAAATTGTTTACTGGTGATCCTGATCATGTGGTAAACTTCTTCACTTTCCTTGCACACGATCTGCGAGAAGTAATGGCAGAACTAGGGTTCCGAACTATTAATGAAATGGTTGGCCGCGCAGATGTATTGCGCGTTCGTCAGGATATTGATCATTGGAAAGTAAAGAAATTAGATCTTTCACCGATTCTACACTTTGAACCGGTTCGCGAACACGTAGGACTCTACAAACAAATCGAACAAGATTTTGAATTAGAGAAAGTACTCGATTGGAAATTGGTTGAATCGGCCAGACCTGCATTAGATGAATGCGAACCTGTAAATGCCAAGTTCATCATTCGCAACACCGATCGATCGACAGGGGCACTACTCTCCAATGAGATTTCGAAAAAATACAAGGCTGCAGGATTACCTGAAGACACAATTCATTTTCAATTTAAAGGATCAGCAGGCCAAAGCTTTGCGGCCTTTGTTGCCCCTGGCGTAACCTTCGAACTGGAAGGTGAAGCGAATGATTATTTCTGTAAAGGACTATCAGGAGGAAAGCTGATTGTGTATCCTGACAAGGAGTCAAGCTTTAAACCGGAGGATAATATCATAATAGGTAACGTAGCATTTTATGGTGCGACATCTGGCGAAGCGTTTATTCGTGGACAAGCTGGTGAGCGTTTCTGTGTACGCAACTCTGGAGTGAAGGCCGTTGTTGAAGGTGTTGGAGATCACGCCTGCGAGTACATGACCGGTGGGCGTGTTGTAATCTTAGGGAAGACAGGTAGAAACTTCGCGGCAGGTATGAGCGGAGGTATCGCCTATGTATTCGATCCGGAGCATGCACTTGAAAAACTTTGTAACAAAGACATGGTTGAGCTTGAGTCGATGGAAGATGAAGACAAGGCTGAAGTGAAATCCATGATTGAAAAACATTTCAAATACACCGGTAGCGATCCTGCTGAGTGGGTGCTGGAAAATTGGGAAATAGCCGTTGATCTTTTTGTTAAGGTAATGCCGAAAGATTACAAAGCAGTATTGGCAAAAAAGAAAATCAAGGCACCACAACCTGCTGTAGCCAACAGTGCAGTGGCAAAATAATTCAACAAATACAATCAGAAAAGAAATACAGAATGGGACAGGTAGACGGATTTATGAAGTTCAATCGCGAGATGCCAAAGAGCCGCGATCCAAAAGAGCGTCTTAAAGATTACAAGGAGGTCTATACTCCGATGGATAAAGAAAAATTGAACAATCAGGCAGCACGCTGTATGGATTGTGGTGTTCCGTTTTGCCACAACGGCTGTCCCCTTGGCAACAACATTCCTGATTTTAATGATGCGGTTTACGAAGGTAAGTGGGAAGAGGCTATTAAAATATTGAGCAGCACAAACAACTTTCCCGAGTTCACTGGAAGAATTTGCCCTGCACCTTGTGAGGCAAGTTGTGTGCTTGGCATCAATAACAAACCAGTTACGATTGAGTATATCGAAAAGACAATTGCAGAACATGCCTATGAGAAAGGCTATATAAAAGCAAATCCGCCTAAAAACAGAACAGGTAAACGCGTTGCCATTGTCGGATCAGGGCCCGCAGGGTTAGCTGCTGCAGCACAACTTAATAAAGCTGGGCACTGGGTAACCGTTTTTGAACGCAGCGATAGGATAGGAGGATTGTTACGCTATGGCATTCCTGATTTTAAATTAGAGAAGAAAGTACTCGACCGCAGAATTCGGTTGATGGAACAAGAAGGTATTATCTTCAGAACGAACTCGCATATTGGTGTAAACGTAAGCGCCAAACACTTGCGTGATGAGTTTGATGCAGTGATGATGTGTGGTGGCGCTTCTGCTCCACGTGATCTTCCAATTCCCGGAAGACAATTTAAAGGCGTTCATTTTGCGATGGAGTTTTTAACACAGCAAAATAAACGTGGTGCCGGTGATCGCATTTTCTCCGGAGAAATTTTAGCGACTAGTAAAAATGTATTGGTGATTGGCGGAGGAGATACCGGATCAGATTGTGTAGGTACATCAAACCGTCATGAAGCAAAGTCAGTTACACAGATTGAATTGCTCGCAAAACCTCCTTTAATGAGAAGTGAAAATAATCCATGGCCGCTTTGGCCGATGATATTGAATACCTCATCGTCACATGAAGAAGGTGTTAACCGTGATTGGGCAATTCTCACAAAAGAATTTGTTGGTGATAATACCGGTCGTCTCACCGGGTTGAAATCTGTCAATATAAAGTGGGGGTTGAATGATCAGGGGAAAATGGGATTTGAAGAAATTCCAGGAACAGAACGCATTATACCTTGCGAACTAGCCTTGCTTGCCATTGGATTTGTTGGCGCTGAAAAAGGCGGATTCGTTGGCGAACTTGGCCTTGAACTTGATGAACGCGGAAATATTAAAACAGAAAATTACATGACCACGCAAGAGGGCATTTTTGCTGCAGGCGATGTTCGAAGAGGTCAATCTTTGGTTGTGTGGGCAATCTCAGAAGGAAGAGAAGCCGCAAGAGCAGTAGATATTTTCCTTATGGGAACTTCAGCACTTGAGGCAAAAGATGAATCGTTTGTTCATATTGAGCAGGAAGCTTAGGATATTGAATTGTGAAATAAAAGAAGAACTCTCAAATCCAGGAGGTCTTCTTTTTTGTTAAAAATTAAAGATGATGTTTTGTTTTAACTCATCACTTAAGCTCAATGCAACAGGACAGGTCATAGCAGCTCTTTTTAATTTTTCTTTTTGGATATTGGTTGCTATCAAATTCTCATGAGTGAAGATAATTTGAACTTCTGCAATTTTGCGTGGATTTGCAGCCATTACCTTAAC
>ERZ795059.1860-NODE-1860-length-22817-cov-6.335120_pt1 | contig 22817 bp, 20 predicted proteins | sample MGYA00375143_ERZ795059 | MGnify/ENA primary metagenome ERZ795059 (study PRJEB30188, sample SAMN05720168) | activated sludge metagenome | isolation source: Anaerobic digester | place: USA | collected 2015-01-07 ... | reverse complement strand
AGGTCCTTGATCTCGGTGTACTGTTTCCTGTTCATCTCGCTCTCGTTCCTGCTCCGGGCTATCGCCTGGTTGAGTATGCGCGAGGCGGAAAGGCTTACCGCATAGACCATCGACAGTGATACGACGCCGTCCAGCATGGTTGTCCTGGCCATCTCCGACATCTCGGCAACCGTTATCCCCGGGGACATCACCGCATAATATACGATATGGGCAGTGATAAAACTGATGAACGCGGGCAGCGAAAACCAGAGGTTCGAAAAGAGCGTGATGAAAACAAGGCTCATGTACATGAAATAACCGAGTGAAACGCCGGCAAGGTACGGCGGCCTGAAAAAGAAGCCGACAATAATGACGATGGTCGAGGACACGGCCAGCATATTCGTCGCCACGGCGGCCCTCCCGGCCTTTATCAGGTACAGCGCGAACAGCATGACGGCCAGGGTCGGGAGGATGATGAGTATATACCGTGCGAATTGTTCCGCGTTCATGACCGCGGCCAGGACAGCCAGCGTCAGCAAAAGCCCGAGGAATATCATGCAGAAACGAAGCATGAACTGAGCTTTTTTGAATTCGAGATATTCCAGATCATAGTAACTGGAAAGAAAAAAATCGTTCAGTGTGCTCTTCTTTACCATTGAGGGCCATTCCTTTTACAAAGATGACCCCATTCTTCCTCCACCCCGATTAATAGTAATGCATAAATCGGGCCTGTTCAATAAAAAATATTTTTTTTATTTGTCAGGGTTTTCCTGATTGCCGTTACTGCATCATGTTTTCCGCGAGACGGGGATAAAGGATCAGGTGAGTGCCGGGCAGGAACCTGTCACGATGCCTTAACCGGGAAGATACTGATCCCCGGCCGGCGGCCCGTTACACCGCGCTGCCGGCCGGAGACCGCGTATTTGCTTCTACGACACAGGCGCTGCCGGCGGCGTCGCCTGTTTGACGGTACCGGCCTGCTTCAGGCGCTCGATATCGTCCAGGGATTTTTTCAGGATCTCGGCCAGAACCCATTCCGTGTGCTGGCCATGCTCCGGCGCGGCTCCGCGGGCCCTGATCTCGCTGTTCCTCGCCTTGGTCGGCGGTCCGTAAATGACGACCTTTCCGCGCCCGGGCTGGTCCACCTCTACCGGAAGTCCCCGCTCCTTCGTGTGGGGATGCTCGACAACGTCTTTCACATTCATGATCGGCGAGGCGGGCACGTCGAACTTCGTGGTGTACTCCATGAGCTCCGATGTCGTGTGCGCGCCGACCCACTCCTGGATGATCTCGCGCAGCTGCGGCTCGTTTGCGTTTCGCGTGAAAAGATTATTAAAGCGGCTGTCGGTTTTCATGTCCGGGCGCCCCATGGCGTCGCAGAGCTTGTGAAAGGTCGAGTCGCCCGCGCTGCAGATCATGAAATAGCCGTCCTTTGCATGGAACGTGTCAAAGGGGCTTACATAGGGATACCGGTTGCCCGTCCGCTTGGGCACGTTGCCGGTGACGGTGTAATCGGTCCAGACCCCGGCCAGCATGTTGACGGCCGTGTCGTACATCGATACATCCAGGTATTCGCCCTCGCCGGTCCGCTCGCGCGCATAGAGTGCGGCACACACGGCGAACGCCGCCTGCATGGCGGTTGCAAGGTCGATGATGATGGGGCCCGCCTTCACGGGGGGGCCGTCGGAGAAACCAGTAACGTCCATTATCCCTGAACAGGCCTGGATAATGGAATCGTAGGCCGGACGCCTTGACAGGGGCCCGAACTGTCCATAACCCGAAAGCGAAAGCATGATGAGCTTCGGGTTTATTTTCTTGAGGCTTTCGTAATCAAGCCCCAGGCGCTCCATGACGCCGGGCTTGTAGTTTTCCACGAGCACATCCGAAGCGGCCACCAGCTCCTTGAGCAGGGCCGCCCCCTCCGGCTTCTTAATATCTATCACGACGCCCTTCTTGGCCCTGTTCATGACGATAAAAGGCGCGGAAAATCCGTTCACGTACGGCGGAAAGAGACGCGCGTCATCGCCGATGCCGGGTTTTTCCACCTTTATGACTTCGGCGCCCATGTCTGCAAGGAACGTGGTTGCCGCTGGTCCTGCAATATTCGCGGTAAAATCGATGACTCTGACTCCCTCTAGCATTGATCTCATGCATAACCTCCTGAAATTTCAAACCGCTTCGGCCCGTCCCTAACCGACCGCCCGGTGCGAGTTTTGATTGACTATCCAACCAAAATACATTAGTTGCATTTTGCAAGTTTTTTTTACAAATTTTATTGTTTTTTTCCTGAGGCCCGGGGGCCCGGGGGGTCAGAGCCTGGGGTCGGGGTCAGAGCCTGGGGCCGGGGTCAGAGCCTGGGGGCCGAGGGTCAGAGCCTGGGGCCGGGGTCAGAGCAGCCATCCCGGCCTGGACGAAGCCCAGGCGGATACCATCTCACGGAGCGGGTATTCAAGGCCGGGCGCCATGTAAAAACGGGGCGCAAGGAGGTCATCAGTGGCGCCGATCAGTCCCTCTTCAACCGCCCTCCTGGCCAGCGCCGTGCAGGGATAGATCCGGATGCCTATCGTGATCTTGAGCGCTTCCAGGCCAAGTGAATCGGCAAACACGAGGCTTTCCTCCGCGGTTTTCATACTCTCTCCCGGCCCTCCCAGCAGAAGAAAGCCCATGCGCCTGATCCCCCGATCGGCAAACAGCCGGGACGCATGCCGCACGTCGTCCGGCGAAAAACGCTTGTTCATGGACGTGAGCATGTCTCCCGACCCGCTCTCTGACCCGAGGCTCACCTCCGCGCACCCGGCCCTCGCCATGGCGTCCGCGAGCCGGCCGTCTGTCTTCCACGGGTAAAGGATGCACCGCCATGACACACCCGGCGCTTCGGCTGCAATTGCTTCGCAGAGTTCGCGAGCATAGGCACCGGGGAGATTGAATGTGTTGTCCACGAAATAAAAGCGCCTGATGCCGGCCGATGCGCATCGCCCGAGCCACCGCGCGACAGCTGCAGGTGAGCGCTTCCTGAGCACGCGTCCCTCTATAGCCGGCGTTGAGCAGTAGGAGCAGTCCATGGCGCAGCCGCGCCTGGTCTGTACCGGCATCCAGAACTCCCGCTCCCCGTATGCTTCCGGAGGGAGGATTTCCGGACCGGGGAGCGGATAATCATCGAGATCATCTATGAAGCTCCTGGTCCCCGCAGGCGCGGTCCCGGCGCGATGCAGGAGATACGGCCCGGCGGGGTCTGCGCCCGACATGATGCGCTCCACGAGCATCGGAAACGCGCGTTCTCCCTCGCCGGGCAGTCCCATATCCGCACCCAGAAAGTCCAGCGCACTCTGCGGGAATATGCTGTACCCGGCCCCGCCCAGAATGATCGGGGCCCGGGTAAGCAGGCGGCAGCGGTCAATGACTGTTTTTACGTCCCGGAGAAGAAAATGAACTCTTTCCATCCGCTGGTCGTCAATGTTACGGACGGAAACGCCGATAACATCGGGCCGCGATTCGGCAACCGCGGCATCGAGGGCTGACATCGGATCCGGATGGCACAACAGGTCAAGCAGGCGGACCGCATGACCGGCGCTCTCTGTCGCCGAGGCGACGCAGGCGAGCCCCAGCGGCCATGCCGCCATGTTGACGTCCTCCCTGTTGGCTGATATCAGGAGTACCCGGGCGGTCGCGTTGTTCCGCATCATGCTTCGCGTCCCGTTTCTGGGGCGCTGGGCCGGTTAGCCCGCCCCGCACGCATCACTTCTTCTCCAGCAGGATGGCGTGACTGCGCCAGATGGGCTGCGGGTGGCCGGCCACCGTGAAGCCGTTACGAAGGGCCATGGCAACCGACGCATCGAAGTCGTTGCGCTTTACATGGCCCTCCGGCTCGGCGAAGAGCACTCTGCCGCCACGCCTGAGGGCACGGTTGATCTGGACAAAGAGGGACTCCCGGTTCGGGATCTCGTGGAGCACTGCAAACAGGAGAAGGAAATCAATGGTTCCGGCGAGGTCGTCAATCCCGAGAGAATCCTCGGAGCAGAGACGGTAATTCATTACCGCCGATACACCGGCTTTCTGCGCCCGCTTCCCGAGATAGCCGAGCATCTTTTTTTGGACATCAATACAGATGACATTACCCCGGGGACCCGTCATGCGCGCCATCGGGATGCTGAAAAAACCCATTCCGGCCCGGCATCCGCCACAACCATGCCCTCCCTGACGTAGGGCGAAAGAATCCTGTGCGGGTCCTGTTTTATCTTACGCAGGGGATGCACCAGGATGAACCCGGCCCACCAGGGGCATATATGCGCCATAATCTTCTCCTATATATCATGTCTGCTTTATTTTTGCATTTCCATAAACTTCTCCATCCAAATACGGGCAGATGGGCGGGTCGAGAATACCTCTCCGATGCTCATGGCGGATAACGGGTTCACCATGAACATATGGGTCGCCTCCAATCAGTACTCCGGCCGGCGCGAACGCCGCATTACACCGGATGAATGAACATCAATGGCTGTCAATAGTAAGCCATTTTCATATATTTGTCAAGAAAAGCGCGGGCTGCGTAGCCCGCGGAATGCCGCGGCGTTAGAATAGATGCTACCGGTGACAGCGGATGAAGCGCTCCACCGACCGGTCATAAGTCCGCTCGACGTCGTTCGGAAAAAAACAGGCGGGGAGCTCCCCTGCCCCGCGATGGTACTGGATGCATTCACAGCACTTTCCCTTGCGCGAGCAGGGCTCGTACGAGCAGTTGCATATGGTCATGTTGTTTTTGAGATTATCGCAGGCCACGGGAAAATACCTCCGGTGCTTGATCGTCCGCTGCGGGGCTGCGGGCAGTTATCGGTCGTTCGCTTCCTCGCGCGGGCACGCGACAAGGTAGGTCAAACCCTCCCTCGTTCCGGTTACCCGCTGTTCGTGCATGTTATAATAGTTGCATATTACGTATCCGTTTTGATACATGACATGGTTTTTACAGGTTCTGCAATCGTCAATCTTCATACACCATCCTCGGAGATCAAATCGGCCGTCTTGAAGGGCCGTTCATTGCGCGTAATAAAAAATGAATAGTTGCCGCGGGAGGCTTTCCGTGTCAAGCAAATATAATGCAGAAGGGCCAAATCCTTCGACGCGGCCGCGGTCCGCCGCTGGCCCGGGACGCGGCGCACGCGTCACCCCGAAACGCGGGACACGCATTCCCTGATAACGGGATACGCCCTGATGGAATAATAGAGCGCCGCACCGTGCAGGCCGGCGCCCGCAAGAACGCACACGTGAAAAAGGCCGTGGAAGCCGAACAGCTGCGGTCCCGGATCGGGCCGACGGAGCGCGTATACCATGCCGCCGATCCCGTACATGGCAAGACCGCCGACCAGCAGGGCTTTCATCAGGGAGAGGGGCACAAGGTGAGCCGGCGCCGTGTCAGCAACATGCCAGAGGAGAGCCATGGGCACGATTGAGATCATCCCGAGCGGCGCGTAAATTGCCACGCTGACCCAGTTCGGCGAGTCCATGAGCCTGATTTTCAGGACAATGCCGGCCGCAGCGCAGAGCGCGACCGCAGCCAGGAGGACGCGCCGCAGTTCTTCCGGGGCAAAAATATAGAGCGGGCCGACATAGGAGCCGGCCATCATCACGAAGATCGCGAGATGGTCGAGCGCGAGCCAGGCGCGCCGCCCCGTCCCGCCCGCCCCGTTCGCGTGGTACATGAAGCTCGACGCGAACAGGAGTATGTACGAAGCCCCCGTCATGCCGACCGCAACAGCAAGCGCCGTGTCATGGGCCGCTGCGATGACGACAAACAGCGCGGTCATGAATGCGCTGGCGGTCGCGCCGGCAAGGTGAGAAAACGAGTTGAAGATTTCATTTCCGGGTATGGCCATGGCTTTCCCGAACATCAGAGCAGGGGACCGCGGCAGACCTTCCTGATCCGTCGGCCGACAAGCGTGCGCCTCTCTTCATTGGTGTCACCCTTCTCTGCAGGAAATCCCGGGCAGAAACTATTGTCAAGATTATTTTAACGATCGTTAAATGTTAATTGACAATTCGCTCCTTTTACTATCTCATTGGCAGCAATCTAGATTGTTTCCGGAGGATCAATCATGGCGTACACAACCCTGCTTGTTGAAATACAGGACTTTATAGCGGTCGTCACGCTCAACCGACCGCCGATGAACTCGATCAACCTGGCAATGCGTGAAGACCTGGACAGCGCTTTCAACGCGCTGGAAAAAGACGAACAGGTCCGTGTTATCGTCCTTACCGGCGCCGGAGAAAAGGGGTTCTGCGCGGGCATGGACGTTGGAGATGTCGCGAACCTTGCCAAGGGTCCGGACGCCATTGAACTTTTCAACCGCATCGACCGGTTCCCAAAACCGGTGATCGCCGCGCTCAACGGGTTCACGCTCGGCGGCGGGTGCGAGCTGGCGCTTGCCTGCCACTTCCGCTTCATGCTCGACGGGCCCAGGTCCCGGATCGGCTGCCCGGAGGTCAACCTGGGCATCACGCCCGGCTGGGGCGGCATCCAGAGGATGGCCCGCCTCCTGGGCAGGCCAAGGGCCCTGGAGCTTATCCTGTTCAGCAAGAGGCTCACTCCCGCCGAGGCCCTGGAGATCGGGCTTGTTGAGCGCGTATTCCCGGAAGGCGGCCTGATGAGCGGTACCATGGAATTCGCCCGGGACCTCGCAAAACGCGCGCCCCTGGCTGTAAGCAGCATACTCCAGGGAATGACCGCCGGTATCGAAAAGGGTATAGAGGAAGGCCTGAAGACAGATCGGGTATGCTCTGCGCGACTGACCCAGACCGAGGACGCCAGAGAAGGCTTCATGGCCTTCATGCAGAAAAGAGAGCCGGTATTTAAGGGAAAATAGACCAAATGTGTACTAAATATGTACTAACGCAACAACAGCGCGTCTCGGGAGTAGCCGGAATAAAACTGACCGGTCAGTATTATTAATGTATTGACAAAAACCGCCCGTTGTTTATATTTCACAAAAAATAAAGAACAACCCGGTCCGCCGGTTTGTAATATCATGTGATTTGAGATGGACAACTGCAAGGTTTTAATCGTAGAGGATGATGCCCTGGTGGCATGCGATATCGGCATGATCATCGAGCGATACGGCTTTTCAGTCGCCGATACAGTCGATAATGCCGAAGCATCCATCAACGCCGTCCGCGCCACCAGGCCGGACATCGTCATCATGGACATTTTTCTGAAAGGGTCAACGGACGGCATCCAGGCGGCGGAGCAGATCAGGAAAGAGCACGACATCCCCATCATTTTCCTCTCCACCTATTCCGAAGAGCAGATCGTAAAACGGGCGACGACCCAGCTGCCGTACGGGTACCTCCTGAAACCGTTCAGGGACCTCGAGCTCGGTATTCTTCTCGACGTGACACGGAAGCGGCACCTGATCGAGCGCAATCTCCATGAAAAGAACCAGATCCTCACCCGCCGGCTGATAAAGAGCCGTGAATCGGAAACACGCCTCCAGGAGATATCTCTCGTGGACGAGCTGACCGGTGTTTATAACCGCCGCGGCTTCCATACCCTGGCAGGCCACCAGGTAGATATCGCGAAGAGAACGGGTAAAAGCATGATCATCTGCTTTTTTGACCTGGATCACATGAAGAGCATCAATGACGTTCATGGGCACGGAGCGGGGGACGAGATCATCAGGGCCGCGGCAGGCGTGCTGAAACGAACCTTCCGCACCTCGGACATTATATCGAGGTGGGGCGGGGACGAGTTCGTGGTCCTGATGATCAACGGCGAATGCGAAGACATGCAGGCCGTTGACGGGCGCATCATCAGGAACATCAATGATTACAACGAATCGGCCCGGCACAGCTACCTGCTCTCGTTGAGCTGGGGCACCGCACGGTTCGACCCCTCCTCGCATGAAGATCTGAACGACGTCATCGCAAGCGCCGACGCGGTGATGTACGGAAACAAGACAGGCAAACGGTCGTGAACCCCTACTTCCGCTCCATCTCCTTCTTGATGTACGACACGGTCGCGTTAAAATTCATCATGATCGGCATGCCCCTGTAATTCTTATATTTTTCCCTGAGCGCGTCCAGCTTCTCCGGGCTCGCGACCGCGTCCCTGATAGATGTAAAATACTCTTTCATGTCCAGGATGGCCTTCCGGTCAGACACCGGTCCATGACCCGGCACCAGCGACTTCGCGTCGAAACGTGCATACAGGTCATCCAGGTGTGTGATCCAGGACGCGATGTTGGTCCCGCTCCTCTCTATCAGGGCCGGGTGCTGGCCCAGGAAAACGAGGTCGCCGGTCACCAGCAGGCCGCGCTTCTTCAAAAACACGACCGTGTCGTTCTGCGTGTGACCGCGCCCCATGTTGCGTATGACCGCCGTCTCGTCCCCAACCGGGATGACCATCTCTTCACCGGGCTGTAGCGTCCGGGCCGGATAGGCGGCACCGCTTGAGTCCTTGTCCCACTGCTCTTTCCCGTACGCACCGGCTATGACCGTTGCCTTCGGATAGAGCGCGTTACCGCCGGCGTGGTCCGAGTGGTCGTGGGTATTGACGATGGTTATGGTGTCAGCCTTGATATCATTCCGCTGGACCTCGGCCGCGCCTCCCATCTTCGTGTCCACGATGAGGGCCGTCGCGCCGTCCTTCGTCGTCAGGGCGATAGAGTTACCGCCGCCCTTGTAAACAGTAAGAAGCGGATCGACCCTGATGATCTCGACCTTCTGGAACTGGCTGTACTGGTACCAGACGTACAATACGCCCGCGAGCAACAGGCCTGCAACTATTGAACCGGCGATTATCAGCTTCTTTTTCATGGATGCCTCCTTTCCCCCGCTTATTTTTTATTTTCCTCTTTCATTATATAGCGAAACACGCATTCCTCCGTGCCCGTTGAATGGCGGTCCTTGAGCACCAGCGTGACGTCGGGATTGTACCCTCCAAGGATCGCGTAGTCGGCATATTTGCAGTAGAGGCGCGCATAGTCGACCAGGCCCCACTTCCGCGCCGCGCCGATGAACGTGCATGCGCCGACACGCGCTTCGAGGTCGCCGTCCGGGAACGTCGGCCGTGCCGGAAAATTCTCCGCGTTTATATCCGTGTAGATGAGCCAGTTCCTGAGGGAGAGCGGCTTCCCGCGCGCCCGGACGGTCTCCGCAATCCTCCGGCCACGCTCTCTCCCGAACTCTTCGACCGCGGCCCGGATCAGCTTTTCGCCCTCTACCGGGCCCAGGCGGCCGATCACATGCTTCGCGACCGTGCCGAAGAGCTGGCCCGCCAGGCCGAAACCCGGGGTCTGGTACCTGCGTCCAAGCCCCATCCGCATGAAAAGTACGCGGACAAGATACACCAGGCTCAGTCCCTTTTTCTTTTCGCGATCCAGGTCATTCATTGAACTCCTCCCTTATACTATTTGGCCCCGGCCTTCTTCAGTATCTCGACGATCTCCTTGAAGGGTGAGCCCGGATCGTCGATTACCATGAACGAGGCGTACCCGGTCGCGGTCCTGCCCTCGTCGGACCGCGCGTTAACGTCGGCGCCGGCCTTGATTAAAAAGCGAACGATCTCCGTCTTGCCCCTGGCTGCGGCTTCCATCAGCGGGGTCCATCCCCCTTTTGCCTTCATGCCAACATCCGCGCCCTTTGAAACCAGGTATTCGGGAACCGCTGGCTCGAAGGCGCCCTTGATCGCGTGTAGGAGCGGGCTCCACCCGTCATTGTCAGTCTCGTTGACTTTCGCCCCGGCCTTTATCAAATACTTCACCGAGTCCATCTGGCCGAAATTTGCCGCAAACATGAGCGCGGTCATGCCATTGCTGTTTTTCAAATCCGCGTCCGCGCCGGCGGCCAGCAGCCTCTTCGCGACCGCGGGGAGCCCCTGGCCGGAGGCCCACATGAGCGCGGTCATGCCCTTATCACCCTTATCGTTCACGCGCGCTCCAGCCTGTATCAACAATCCGACTGTTTCCACGTAGAATTCCGGCTCCGACATGTTCTGGGACGCAAGGATAAGGGGCGTGTTTCCCTGCCCGTCGTGCGTGTTGGGGTCCGCGCCGGCCGCGGCCAGCAGCTTCAATATCTCAATGTTCCTGGCAGGCAGGGCCGCGGCAAGGGCCGAGTCCCCGTTCACGCTCTTTGCGTTTACATCAATTTTCGCATCGATGAGGAGCTTGACCATGTCCTCGTTCCCGCCCGCGCACGCGAGGTGCAGAAAACGGTGGTCAGGAGAATTAACCCGGGCGCCTGCGGCCAGCGCCGCTTTCGCCGCGGCCATGTCATTGTTCTTTATCGCGAGGAAGAGATCGTCGTCTCGGTTCGGCAGCTCTGCGGCGCCGGCCTTTATGAGCAGGGCGGCGGTTTCCGCGTCCTCGTTCAGCTTCGCATCCATCAGCGCCGTGCGCCCGGCTTTGTTTTTCATGTTCACGTTGCCGCCCCGTTCGACCAGGAGCGCGGCAAAACCGGCATTACCCGCCCTTGCCGCGAGCATCAGCGCAGTGTCGCCGTTGTTGTTCACGGCATTCACATCCGCCTTAGCGTCGAGCAGGGACCGGGCCACGCCAAGCTGCGGCTCCCTGTCAAACACGTTCATGCCGAGGACGTGCATGAGCGGCGTCATCCCGTCCCGGTCCTTCGCGTTCACGTCGGCGCGCGCCCTGATAAGGATGGCAATGATTTCGATGTTACCGCCGTCAATGGCGTACATGAGCGCGCTCATCCCGTCGTCGGACCTGGTATTGACATCCGCCTTTGACGCGACCAGGAAGCGTACCTTTTCCGCGCTCCCGAAAACCAGCGAGAGCATGAGCGGGGTCCGCCCCTGGTTCTTCGGATCGCGATAGTTTATTTTCGCCCCGGCCTTAAGGGCCGCCTTCATTTCTGCGACGCTCCCGAGGCCCGCAGCCGCGCACAGGTCGGCGTTCGGATCCGCATGCGCGGCGGCCGCGCAGGAGCAGATCATGGCAGCGGTAATCAGCGCCAGCATTGTTTTCATTCTCGTTCTCCCTTCAGCATTATGCCGGACCGCAGGTAACCGCGGTCCCGTTACAGCAGGTCAAACGGTACGCGCGGCACCAGCGACTCCCCGACCCGCCTGAATTCGTCCGCGTATTTGACGGCATCCAGCCGGTCCATCTTCGCCGGTATGAACGCGTCCAGCCGGAAGGTCCTGATGCCCGGCCGGTGCTTTTCAACATACTTGGCCGCAAGGACCTGGTTTATCGTTGACTCATTGCGTGCCTGGCTGAAGTAGGCGAAGACCTGGGCAACAAAACCCTTTTTACTTGTCTTTTCGTAGGGCACGTAGAGATCGGAGCTGCCGCACCCGAGCGAGAGGATCAGGACATCGTCATGGTCCCTGGCCAGGACCTCGGACATGTCATTGTTCAGGGTGCAGTTGTTGATCCCCTGCCCCCCGTCCTGGAACGTCGCCCCCGTGCGGGTGGCATCCACGGTGCCGTCCGGCGCGTAATGGTCCCAGGCGAATTCCGGGGCGTTGATCTTTCCGAAATAGTTCGCCGCGGAAAGGGCGGACCAGCTTATCACGTCGAGGAGCCGGTACCCGGCATCTTTCGGGTCCACGGAGTTGACGAAGTGGGTGCGGCCCGACGACAGGTTGAAGGTGGTGGCTACATAGCGGGTCAGTACCTCGCCGATATTCACATCGCCGATGACCGTGCCGAAACGTTCCCGGAATTTTCCCCTGTCATATTTGCCCTCTGTCCACCGTTTCGGGTTCAGGAAAAAACGCGGGTTGAACAGCGCGGGTCCTTCCGCCAGGTAGAGGTCCCGCACCCTGGCTGCGGGGATGCCGGCGGCCAGGGCTCCGCCGAGTATGGCGCCTGTCGAGGTCCCGGATATCATGTCAAACAGGCGGCTGATCGGCTCTCCTTTCCGCTCCTCGATCGCGGCGCAGATGACCGACGGAATTATGCCCCGGATGCCGCCCCCGTCTATCTGCAATATTTTATAGGTCATGTGAAATGCAGGTTATTTCTTTCCCGGGTCCATCAGCCGCGGGTCGATATTGCCCGTCCCGCCGCATTCCGGCGTGTAGCAGGTAACGTCCGTGAAGGCGCAGGTCTCCCTGCATCCGGGGCAGGTCTCCGGGGGTGTTGCGCCCTGGACCGTGTACCCGCAGGATGAGCACTTCCACCAGGCGCCCGGTTTCTTTTTTTCCTTTTTCATGGTATCGCCTCCTCAATGATCCGGCACCTGCCTCAGAAAGGCAGGATGCCCGTTTTTACCAGAGAGATAACCGCTGCGCACACGATCGCCGCCGCCAGGGCCCACCGGAGCGCGAGCTGCACGTCCCTCCGCATAAAGATAATGGCCGAGTAGTTCGATACGACACTTGAAGGTCGCGTTTCTCCGCTCACGAAAACCTTTTCCATGAAAAGAAGTATCTCTTTTGCGACCGCGGCCTTCCATGCCTTCCCGATCCCGGGACTGGCGACGCTGGGGTCGCCGCTGTAGGTGTAGCGCTCCTTCTTCTGGTCGTACATCTTTCCGGCGGTCACCAGGAACCTGACCCCCTCCTCCAGCGGCTGGCCGAGCGCCTTCATCAGCCCCCGGAGGACCGGCGTGATCCTTACGATCTTTTCAAGCGCCCGCGCCAGGCGTATGACCCCTTTCCCGAGTTGGATGCGGGAAGAGCCATAGGCGCGGTAGTTCTTCCCGACCAGCGCGCGGTTTTCCGCCAATATGATGGAAGTCTCCCATCCGCCGGCATGCTCCAGATCGGTGAGTCCCGCCTTCTCCGCGGCCGTCAGCTTTCTGCTCATCTCCGCTTCGAGGGCGCGGAACCTCTTGCCGAAAATAAAATCCTGGAATATGCGGATCCCGGGCGCGATGACCCGCATCCCGTACCGCCGGTTGCAGGTACGACATGCGTCATCGATGGCAAGATTATGCTTGGGACCGCCATGCCCGTTGGTGATCACCAGGTTCCGGAACCCCCACCGTGACAGGGAACGGGCGTATTCGGTCAGGGCGCGATATACGGTCTGACGGGAAAATTCGATACTCCCGGGGAGGGGGAGCTCGTCCGTCCCGATATTCAGGAGCGGGAGCAGAACCACCTTCCAGTCGGCATGCTTCCCGGCGAAGAGGCGGCCGGACTCTTCCGCCATGATCACCGCGGAAGTCATGTCGGTATCGTTGGGAAGGTGGTACCCGTGAACTTCAAGCGAGCTTACCGGCAGGATGAACACCGTCTTCTCCCGGTTCAGCGAATCAAAGTCTTCGAGCAGGCAATGGCCCGCCGTCACCAGATTCTTCCGTGAAGCCCTGTTTCTGCCCGAGGCCCTCGTGGCGCCCATATCCGCTCCTCCTGTTCCCTGGCTATTCTTCCCTATTTGAAGCGGACCTCGCGAAATATGTCAAGTAGAAGATGCGCCGCCGGATCAGCCGCCGCCCTCCTTCCGCAACGCCTTTTTGTCGATCTTGCCGACCGTGGTCAGGGGCAGCTCGTTCCTGAACTCGATTGTCCGCGGCACCTCATACGGGGCAAGGTGCTCCTTTGCGAAGGCAATGATATCTGCACGTACCGTGTCTTCGTCTGCGGCGGCGCGGCCCTGCCTGAGAACGATAAAGGCCTTGACGGACTCCGAGCCGGGCAGGTCCGGGTTCGGCACACCGATGGTGGCGACAAGCTCGACGGCCGGGTGCCCGGCGAGGATCTCCTCGACCCTCTTGGAAAACACCTTGAACCCGCTGATGTTTATCATGTCCTTGGTGCGGTCGACGATGCGCAGGTACCCCTCCTCGTCCTGCACCGCGACATCGCCGGTGTGCATATACCCGTCCCGGTCTATTGCGTGGGCGGTCTCCTCCGGCTTGTTAAAGTATCCCTTCATGACCATGGGTCCCTTTACGCAGATCTCGCCGGGCTCGCCCCGCGCCACCTCCGTGCCGGACCCGGGATCAACGAGCCTGATGTCGGTGTTGAGGATGGGCAGGCCGATGGTACCGAGCTTCTTCCTGCCCTTCGACGGGTTCATCACCGTAAGGGGGGATGTCTCGGACATGCCGTAGACTTCAAGGAGCTTCTCCGCGCCGATGATGCTCTCCAGCAGCTTCTGCGAATCTTCGGGAAACGGCGCCGCCGCGGAGATGCAGTACTTCAGGCCCGAATGGTCGAGGCCGGCGAACTTCGGGTTCGACATCAGCAGATAATAGAGCGACGGCACGTTGGCTATGAATTCCGGCCGGTACTTGCGGAGCTCCGTGCAGATGTGGTCCGTGTCGCGGGGATTGGGGACCAGCAGCTGAGTCCACCCCAGGAACACGCAGTTTGCGCAGAAAAAAAGGCCTGCTATATGGAAAAGGGGAAAGGCTGAGAGAGCAACGCCGTCACCCCTGTGCCAGCTGAGCCAGCGCTGAACGATCATCAGGTCGGCCACGGCATTGCGGTGGGTCAGCATCGCGCCTTTCGGCATGCCCGTCGTACCGCCGGTGTACTGGATGTAAGCGATGTCATCGGGCGTCAGCTTCACGGCGGGAAGAGTGTCCGCGTACGCCCCCTCCCGGATCACCTCCCTGAAATGAAACACCGTCTTGCCCTCGAGGGGCGTCACGGCCCCTTTCGGGATCTTGCCGAGGAGCTTGCCGAGAAAGCTTTTCACCCCTGGAAGGAACCCGCCCACGCTTGCCGCGACAACGAGCTTCAGGTTGGGCAGGTTGCCCGCGATGCCAACCAGCCGCGCCGCGTAGATTGCGTCCAGCGTCACGAGACCGCGCGCGTTCGAGTCCATGAGCTGGAACTCCATCTCGTTGGCGGGAAGGAGCGGAGACACGCCGGAAACCACGCATCCCGCTTTCAGGGCGCCCAGCCAGGCGATGAGGTACTCGGGAATATTGGGAAGATTGATCCCGATCACATCCCCCCTGGCGAACCCGTGCATAATCAGCATATTGGCAAATCGGTTGGAATACAGGTCCAGCTCGCGGAACGTGACTTCAACGCCCATGAAGCAAAACGCTGGCACATTCGGGTATGCTTCAAACGCAGAGCGGACAACATCAGTATAGGTGGTTTCCCACTCTTGCGGGTCCAGGTCGACAAGGCCCTGATCCCATGACTTCATCCAGAACCGATCGGTACTCATAGGCGTCCTCCTGATTATTGTTTTGTCAAGCTGCTGCAACCCCCTCCCTGCACAATTCTCGGACAGGAACAATCTTCCGCCTTATCCGGCAAAACGCATGATGTGGATTTATATGTCAGAATTAATATAGCACATCCACCGGGCATTGTGCAAGACATTATTCGCATGGGGTCAATTTTCCGTTATGCGATGCTCCTGAAGGCGGCACATTGCTTCGCAGGTAAACCGATACCGGCCGGTTTCATGGGTATATCATCATACAATTCTAATATAATTTTTTATACTAAAACGGACGCTGTTTCATTATTAAATTATGAGCATCTCTTGATGTAATGCAGGAAAACAACAAGACGGTACATAACATTTCAAAGCGCGGGGTTGACCGGAAAATCGCCGTCTTCAGAGCAATGAACATACCCGAAGAGATGATAAGAATAATTCATTATATATAATGTTTTAATATGAACTAAATATTGACTTTCAAAATCAATCAACATATATTATAACCACCCATTTCTGTCTGTATGGTGACTGTTTTCTGTTTAATCCATGCTCTCGGCTTTCCGGAGAGAAGGATGTTTTTTTGTCTAAAAAATATGATGATTGTCGGATTCTGCGACCGGTAACATCTATGTAGAAGAATCTTTAAAATACCGGCACAACACAAGGAGCCTGTTATTAATATGGAAAAGATCCTTGTTATTAACAACAATAGCAGCAATCCTGACTACTATGCAAACATCCTGTCCTCGGCCGGTTTCGATATCCTTACAGCTAGCAACCGGAAAGAAGCAATTGAAAAATATGGGGCCGAGAAACCGGACCTGGTCCTTGTGAATGACCAGCCGGCCGCATTAAGCGGCATTGAAACCGCCCGTATGATACGCCAGAAATACGGGACGCGCGAGGTGCCCATATTCCTGACGTCCTCCGGCGGAATAAGCAAGGCCGGGCGGCTTAAAGCGAAGGAGCTCGGCATCAACGACGTTATAATCGAGCCGATCAATTCGGCACAGCTCCTTTCCAAAATTATAACCTCGCTTAAAACTAAAAACGCGGATAAAGAGACGGTCAAAGTCCCGGATCCATCCCCCAATATCGGGGAAACATATCGTGCCGTCCTGGATACAATCGATGAAGGCTATCTCGAGCTCGACCTCACCGGAAAGATAACGTTCTGCAACAATGCGCTTTGCACCATGATCGGTTATCCGCGCGAGAAGCTTATTACGATGAACAGCCGCGAGCTTTCAACAAAAAAATCGGCAAAAGAACTATACGGAATCTTCAGGGAAATATCCCAAACCGGCAGGCCATCGGACATACCCGGGTTCGAGATACTCAGGGGAGACGGGAGCAGCGCCGCGGTATGGCTGTCGGTGAGCCTCATGACGGGCCTTAACGCTGAGCCGTCCGGATATCACGTCATGATACGGAACACTGCCAGGGATGCCGCGCTTGAAACGGGCATGCTCCTGAAAAGCCTGGCCGTTGAAAAATCAATAACAGCCATTGCCATAACCGATCCGGCGGGAACATACACCTATGCAAACAACGCATTTCTCAGGATGTGGGACCATGACGACAAGGCCGAGATCACCGGGAAGCACTTTATTGACACGTTCCATCCCGATGACCGGGATAACATAAGTGAGATGATGGAAGACTTAAAAGAGCTCGGCAGCTGGGTCGGAGAGCTTGCGCTGAAGAAAAGGGACGAGAGCAGCTTTTTCGCAATACTGTCCGCCTCGATCATCAAGAACGAGCAGGACAATGTCATCGGGACCATCATCTCCTTCGTGGACATATCACTGCGGAAAAAAATCGACGTCGCGCTGAAAGAGAGCCACTGGATACTTTCGAAGCGCAACGAGTTCATGACGCGCGAGCTCCGGATCGCGAAAACGACAGTGAAGGATATCATCAGGACGAGCCTCCCGCGCATCGATTCACTCAAGATCGACTTCAGGCACCAGCCGATGAATGAGATCGGGGGAGACTTTTTCAGCTTCTATCCGTACAGCAGGGACACTGTCGGCGTTTTCATCTGCGATATATCGGGGCACGGTGTCGCGTCCTCCCTCTACCTCTCCCTCCTGAAATCGATCACGGACGACCTGTCCGTGAAGTACGGCCAGTCCCCGGTAGAGTACCTGACCCGGCTCAACCTGGAGCTGGTGGGTCGCATATCATCGTATTTTATCACCGGCATATACGGGCTCTTTACCAGGACTGCCGGGGCTGGCGGTGTCGTCTTCTCTTATGCCAACGGCGGGCATCCCGGTCCCATCCTGGTCAGCAGGGACGGCAGGATAAAGCTGCATTCGATGAAAAGCACGCTGATCGGCATCTCCACCGATGTGTCCTTTCATACCAGCTCGATACCCATGGGCACGGGCGACCGGCTGTTCCTCTACACGGACGGGATACCGGAAACCGCGGACCGCTTGCGGAACATGATCGGCTACGAGTACCGCCTGCTCGACCTTTTCATGAAATCCTCCACCCTGTCCCTTGCCGAAAATCTCGATGCGATCTTCCACAAGGTGAATGCATTCAGGGACGGGGGTGAGGTGACGGACGACATGCTCCTGATCGGGTTCGAGGCTGAATAGCGGGGAAACCGCGGCCCCCTTCCCCGCCTGCCAATACGGGCGGCACAAAATTATTTTTTTATTGATTAAATTCGATATCCTCCCAGAATAACGACGTCCCGCGCCTGCCCCGACCGGCGCGATATCCCCGACCCGGAAGAAGTGACATGACAGGACTACTTGCAGCGACGCTGGCCGCCTGGATACACGTGACGGCCTACTCCTTCGATGACGCGGTGCGCGACATCGTACCTGGCCGCAACGGCGTAACGGCGATGAAAGAGATCGCGGGCATCATTGACCGCACCTCCGTACAGGTCACCACCAACCCTGAAACAGAAGAGTTCTTCGCATTTGTCAAAAAGACACTGGAACAATTTGACTTCATGAAGCTGTACCGGAGCAAGTACTGCGAGGGCATGAAAAATGGGTACTGCAGCGTGGCGCTCCAGGGCTGCGGCAGTGAGCAGGCCTACTCGGTCATTATCGAGTCTCCCGGGACCAGTCCGTGTCCCATGAAGCGTCTCTGGGACTTCCGTACCGAATACGGGCTGAAGAGAAACGAGCACAACGTTGCCGGCGGGCAATCATTTATCGCTTCCGTATCTTCACAAACAGCGACGGGACGCTACTCGCACAGGAACTTGATGGCTTTTGCCACTTCAATGCTCAGGATCCTCGATCCGTCGAACGTCGGCTCACTGCACGCGTCGGAAGCGCCGTTCTTCACCGACATCGGAGGCAACGGGAAAAAAATCATCAACGATTTCCACCAATCGTTCCCGAATGTTTCCGGGCTTTTTAACCGGTATGCCGAGCTGCGAGCGGTCGTTGAGACAAAAAGCTACGGGGGCGTTCCCTACACCCGCTGCGAGTTCCGTTATGGCTACCGGATGAAAAGCCTTGCCGCCGACTACCCCCGGATCGCGAGCTCGCTCAACGAAATCAAGGGGCTCTACCGCATAACAATGGATGTAAAAAATCCCCGGGGCAACACGATTCTCTATCTTGTTTTCGACAGCCGCGAAGAGGTGTTCACCCTTTCCTGCTATACGAGGAAGGGTAAGCTCGTCCCCAGGGACGGCGCGAACAATCCCATTTTCACCGAAGAGTTTTCGCCGGCGTCCCTGACCGATATATCCTACAATGCGGTACTCGGCATGGTCCACAGCGTGCACGGCCTGAATTTCACCACGCCCGCAACCACCGTCGGCTTCAGCTACCGTAATATACCTGCCGGCGGTTCGTGGCGGATAAAACTGCTGGACGTGTCGCGGACCGTCATCACGGGGAGCTATTACGACATTCTGCCGCCGTGGCTTATTGACGCCTTCATCCCCGGCGACATGGAACAGCTGATAAACGATTTTGCCCGTGTTTTAATCGGCGGCAATGAAGGCAGGGGCTCGTTCGTATCGTTCGAATGGAATACCCGCAACCCGTCAAATGTAATGCTTGATTTCACGGCAGCCGGGGAGTTCATGGACAACCAGTTTTTAAGGTACGGGCTCAGGGTATGGAGTAAAAAGACTTTCGGCGACAGGAAGCTTGCCGAGGAGGGCAAACGGCTCAGAAGGCAGATGATAGCCGCGTTCCTGTCCGACCTGAACAGGCTGAATCGTTAAAAAATATAAAATACTTGACGAAATTGAAGAATCCTTCTTCTTGTTTTAGCAAGCAGTGCGAACCATGTTCAATCACACGGTGTTTCCCATCTGCTACACGGGCGGGGGCAAGCTGAGATATGCGGCAGCACGGTGTCCGGGACGAAAACGGACAGCTGCATTCTTTCGTGCATGTCCCGGGAGGCGCCGGGAATCGGCTTGCAACCTTGATTGTACATGACTTATAAAATAAATAACGCGGGGAGAGACAATGGCAAAAGAACTTATCAAAAACGGGAAAAAAGCAGCAGCGAATAACACCGCAAAGGCGGTCAAGTTTCCGGAAAAATTCACGGCACAAACCATGCTGAAATATATTACGGAAAAACATGATCTGCCGAAGGCAAAGGCGAAGGACATCATCGAGGACGTATTCGAAGTCGTTAACGCCGGAGTCATGAAGGGCGAACGCGTACCGGTCGGGAAATTCGGCAAAATGTTCATCAAGGAAAGGCCCGCAACGAAAGAGCGAATGGGAAGGAATCCCCTTACCGGCGAAGAGATAAAAATCGCTGCAAAAAAAGCCACCAAGGTCCCGAAGTTTACGTTCAGCAAGACCTATAAAGAAGCATCGCTGAAAGCGACGATAAAAAAGAAGTAATTGAATCTTCTTCGGCACTTCCCTCCGCCGAACCGGGCGGAGGGATGCTGGTTCTCCCGGCTGACGGCCGGCCCCCCGGTCCGCATCCAGCACGCACGGACCAATAACCATCCCCGGGATTTATAATTCAATTCATGATGAAAATATGTGTTTACAGCTGCGGTGCCGTTATCGTATAAGCCGGGTGCGGGCCCACGCGTCCCGTCCGGGGCCGTTCCCGGCAAAGCGGGCACTACAGGACAGAGTAAACCGATTGTGATGAACACATTTTTTTTCAACCTCACGCCGGACATCATCATCAAGGCAGTTGAAGAGAGCGGATTTGAGCCCACCGGGCACTGCATGGCGCTGAACAGTTACGAGAACAGGGTCTACGACCTGAGGCTCGAGGACGGATCGCACGTTGTCAGCAAATTCTACCGCCCGGGACGGTGGAGCCGCGATCAGATACTGGAAGAGCACGCCTTTCTCCTCGAGCTCCGGGCGGACGAGATACCGGTGTGCGCGCCCCTGCATTTCCCCGACGGCACGACCCTGCACGAGACCGCGGGCATATATTACGCGGTCTGGCCGCGCACCGGGGGCCGCGTACCCGACGAGCTGTCCGATACCGAGCTGCAGATCCTGGGCCGTCTCTGCGCCCGGATCCATAACAACGGCGCCGCCGTCACCGCCACGCACAGGATTGAGCTGACCGGCGGCACCTATGGGCTGCAGCCCCTCTCGTTCCTCGAAGAACATTCCTTCCTGCCGAAGAGCTGCGCCGACCGGTACCGGCGCGCGGTGACCGAGATAGTCTCCATTTACGAGTCCATGCGCAGGGACGTTCCCTTCCACCGGATCCACGGCGACTGCCACCTGGGCAACCTCCTGCATGGAAGCGAGGGATGGTTCTTCCTCGACTTTGACGATTTTCTCTCAGGGCCGGCGGTCCAGGACGTGTGGATGCTCGTGCCGGCGCGCGACAGGGAGGGCCTCCGCCAGCGCGAAATTTTCCTCGAGGCTTACCGCCAGTTCAGGGATTTTGATTCTTCGTGGTTGCGCCTGGTCGAGCCGCTCAGGGCCCTGCGCTACATCCGCTATGCGGCGTGGATCGCCCAGCGCTGGGACGACCCGGCCTTCCCGGCCGCCTTCCCCCACTTCGGCACCGGGGAATACTGGGAAAAGGAGACGGCGGACCTCGAGGACCAGCTGGAATTTATCCATACCCGGACAGAAGAGCTGCCGGAAGGCGTCCGGCGCACGGAAGGATCCGGCGAGGAGAAGAAGGAGCTCACCAACAAGGACTTTTTCTGGGACTGGGAGGGATAGGACCGCTAGTCATCCGCCGGCGCGTTTCACAGTATAGCCTTCCGCGGCCAGCAGCCGCATGATATCATCGACCCTGTCGCCCTGTATGATGACGGCGCCGTCCCTGACCGTGCCGCCGGTGCCGCATTTCTGCTTCAGCCGCGCCGCGAGGGCCAACAGGCCGTCGGCCGGAAGCGGCAGGCCGTATATGACCGAAACCGTCTTTCCGCCGCGCCCCTTGCTTTCACGCTGCACCCTGACGATCCCGTCCTTTTTCATTCCCGGAGACGGCCTGGAAGAGGGTTTCTCCTGTTTCCTCAGGTCTCCCGCTTCCGTTGAATACACGACGGGATCTTTACCGGACATGGGACATACCCGCTTCCGGCATGGCGCGAAAACCGGGCCGACCCGAAGGACCGGCTATTTCTTTAACACTGAATTCCACTTGGCGATCCTGTCGGAGACCTTCTCGAGCAGCGGGGCCGTGTCACCTTCTATAGTGATCGTGGCTATGGAGTCGCCCTGCCTGATGCCGTTTACGACCTTCTGGTCGCTGTCATCGACCACGGCCCCGAAAACGGTATGCTTGCCGTCCAGCCAGGGCGTCGGCACGTGGGTTATGAAAAACTGGCTCCCGTTGGTACTGGGGCCGGCGTTCGCCATGGAGAGTATGCCGGGCCGGTTATGCTTCAGCTCGGGCGTGAACTCGTCGCCGAAGGTATAACCCGGACCTCCCGTGCCGGTGCCGCGCGGGCACCCGCCCTGGATCATGAAATCCGCGATAACGCGGTGAAACTTCAGACCGTCGTAGAACCCGCGCTGCGCGAGGTTCACGAAATTGGCGACCGTCACGGGCGTTTTGTCCGCATACAGGTTCAGCCTGATGTCCCCCTTGTTCGTTTTAATGGTGGCTGTGATTTGACTCATTTCGTATCTCCTTTTACGGTTTTCCGGCATCACACCGGTGATTTTCCGGGAAGGCTCCGGTACTGGGCGATCTGGCGGGAGATCGCAACCAGGGTGCCGTTCCCGTCCCATACTTCGCCGTCCTCCTCCAGAAGTCCGCAGGTTATGAAGCGCGTGCGGAACACGCACTTCAGCCATTCCGTCTGCGGAACGCTCCTGATATTGACGGTCAGCTCTATCGTTGGCACCCATGAGACCAGTCCCTGGCTGGCAAACACGGGCGGAGGGAACGCGTCGGCAACCAGGAACAGCGCCGCCATGTCGTACGGGCGCGCGCTCCTGAACCTGATCCAGCCTTTCTGCTCGGACCTGTCCGCGAGCTTCCCCTGCATCCACCCCGCGCACGCCGGGTCGAGCCTGATATCAAGGTTCTCCATGATCGTGTACTTCGGCAGGGCCGGTATGGCAACGCACGCGTCCGGCGCGGCTACCGTGGGCTCGCCCGCCTCGTACCGGTCCAGTATGCATTCCAGCTTCTCCTCCGCGAAAGTCCCGGTGGCGCGAACCCGCTCCTTTCCGTCCTGTACCAGGCGCGCCTGAAGGCGGTTGAACTGGGCCGAGCTCGAGATGGTCTCGACCCCGATGCCGGCGCTTCCGGGCACCGCGAAAAAGCACCGCATCCCTTCGGGGTACT
>ERZ795059.1840-NODE-1840-length-22944-cov-8.004413_pt1 | contig 22944 bp, 15 predicted proteins | sample MGYA00375143_ERZ795059 | MGnify/ENA primary metagenome ERZ795059 (study PRJEB30188, sample SAMN05720168) | activated sludge metagenome | isolation source: Anaerobic digester | place: USA | collected 2015-01-07 ... | reverse complement strand
ACGCCGTGGGGCCCGATCGTGTGTCACGCGTCGAGCTGTTGCTTGAGAAAGGCGCGGGCGAAGCGCCAGTCGCGCGCGACCGTACTGCGGGCGACGCCGAGTGTCTCGGTGATCTGGTCCTGGCTCAGCCCGGCGAACCAGGTCAGTTCGACGACCTGGGCGGCCCGGGCGTCGGTTTCAGCGAGCCGCTGCAAGGCCTCTTCGACCGCGAGCGCCTCTTCTGCGCTATCGAGCGCGAGCCTGTAGTCGCTGCCGGTCAGGGTGGTCCGCATCCAGTCGCCGCCTGCGCGCAGACGCATGCGGTCGCGCGCCCGGTCGGCCAGCAGATGGCGCATCGCGCGCGCCGCGTAGGTGAAGAACTGGTTCGGATGGGCGAACGAGAGTTCGCGGTTGTTGCCGATGCGCAGGTACAGATCGTGAACGAGGGCCGTCGTGTCCAGCGTACTGCGTGGCCCGTGCGACAGGCGCTTGCCGGCCATCGCCTTGAGCCTGTCGTAGACCTGGCTGAACAGGGCATCCGTTTCGAGTGGGTCCGTCATACGCTCGACGGGTTGTTGTGGTTCGTCCATCGAACACTCCTCTCGCTGCGCCCAGTCTAACCAACCGGGCGCTCGACCGCTGCGGATGCCCACGGCGGCGCAGTCGGGGCCAATGCATCGAACCTGCTCCCGTCGTTGCGCGGCGCTGCTCGCGCCAGCACGCGAAGCGCCCAGGCGGCGCCCGCACAGGTGCAGGCCTGCTCGATAGTGCGCCGCAGCTTGACCGCTCGAAGTCGCGCGAACACGCTGCCGGCCACGGTTGATCACGCGGCGGAGACCACATGAACACGATGGCGGGGAAGATCGGCTGGCTTGCCCTGGCGGTGCTTGGAGCGTTCAGTCTCGGTGTCGTCGCGCTGGATCGCGGCGAAACGATCAACGCGGTCTGGCTGGTCACCGCCACCGTGTCGATCCTCATGATCGCGTACCGCTACTACAGCCGGTTCATCGCCGACAAGGTGCTGCAGCTCGACGCGACACGAGCGACCCCGGCCGTGCGTCGCAATGACGGGCTCGATTTCGTGCCGACCGACAAGCGCGTCGTCTTCGGTCACCATTTCGCCGCGATCGCCGGCGCCGGACCGCTGGTCGGTCCGGTCCTCGCCGCGCAGATGGGCTACCTGCCCGGAACATTGTGGATCCTCGTCGGCGTGATCTTCGCGGGCGCCGTGCAGGATTTCATGGTGCTGTTCTTTTCGACGCGCCGTGACGGCAAATCGCTCGGCGACATGGCGCGTGCCGAACTCGGCCCCGCCGCCGGCATCGTCGCGATGATCGGCGTGCTGATGATCATGTTCATCATTCTCGCGGTGCTCGCCCTGGTCGTGGTCAAGGCGCTGGCCGAGAGTCCTTGGGGAACATTCACCGTCGCGATGACGATGCCGATCGCCCTGTTCATGGGCATCTACCTGCGCTGGTTGCGTCCCGGCAAGGTGCTCGAGGTGTCGATCATCGGCCTGGTCCTGCTGCTCGTGTCGATCTGGCTGGGCGGCGTGGTCGCGCACGATCCGGCATGGGCGAGCGCCTTCCATTTCGACGGTCGCGCACTGGCCTGGATGCTGATCGGCTACGGCTTCGTCGCCTCGGTGCTGCCGGTGTGGATGCTGCTCGCTCCGCGCGATTATCTGTCGACCTTCCTCAAGATCGGCACGATCCTGATGCTCGCGATCGGCATCGTCATCGCCGCGCCGGAGATGCACATGCCCGCGGTGACCCGCTTCACCGACGGCAGCGGCCCGGTGTTCGGCGGCAGCCTGTTCCCGTTCCTGTTCATCACGATCGCGTGTGGCGCGGTGTCGGGCTGGCACTCGCTGATCGCGTCGGGGACGACACCGAAACTGCTGGCCAACGAATCCGAGGCGCGCGTGGTCGGCTACGGATCGATGCTGATGGAGGCGTTCGTCGCGGTCATGGCCCTGATCGCGGCGTGCGTGCTCGATCCGGGCGTCTATTTCGCGATGAATGCGCCGACTGCCCTGCTCGGCACCACGGTCGACACGGCAGCCCAGGCGATCAACCAGCTCGGCTTCGTGATCACGCCGGACGTGCTGAGCCAGACCGCGACCCAGATTGGCGAATCCACGATCCTTTCGCGCACCGGCGGCGCGCCGACCCTCGCGGTCGGCATGGCCCAGATCATCCACAGCGTCCTGCCGGGCGAGGGCATGATGGCATTCTGGTACCACTACGCGATCCTGTTCGAGGCCCTGTTCATCCTGACCACGGTCGATGCCGGCACGCGAGTCGGGCGTTTCATGATCCAGGAGTTGGCCGGACTTGCGATTCCGGCACTGAAGAAGACCGAGTCGTGGGCCGCCAACACGATCGCGACCGCGTTGTGCGTGGGTTGCTGGGGCTATTTCCTCTACCAGGGCGTGGTCGATCCGCTCGGCGGCATCAATACGCTCTGGCCGTTGTTCGGCATCGCCAACCAGATGCTCGCGGCGATCGCGCTGACCGTGTGCTGCGTGATCCTGATCCGCATGAAACGGGATCGCTACGTCTGGGTCCCGCTGCTGCCGACGGTGTGGCTCGTGGTCTGCACCCTGACCGCCGGCTGGCAGAAGGTGTTCGATGAAAACCTGCGCATCGGTTTTCTTGCGCACGCCGCAAAATACAGCGACGCGCTCGCCGCGGGCCAGATCCTCGCGCCGGCGAAGACGATCGATGAAATGCATCGCATCGTGACCAACGACTATGTCAATTCGGGCTTGTCGCTGCTGTTCATGACGATCGTCGTGATCGTGATCGTGTTCGGCATCCGCACGTCGTTGAAGGCGCGCCGGATCGCGTCGCCGACGGCCAGCGAAACGCCCTATGTGCCGCTGGCATCGGTGGTGTCGTGAACAGGATCGGGGGGCGAACCGCGATGAAGACCGAAAGCAGCATTCCTGCAGGACACGTTGCGTCACGCGTTTCGGCCTGGCTGGACCTGTGTCGCAACGGCTGGCAGCGCGCCGTGCAGATCGGGCGGGCGAGTATCGGCGTGCCCGACTACGACACCTATGTCGCGCACATCCGCCTGCATCATCCCGAGCGTGCTCCGATGAGCTACGAGGCGTTCTTCATCGAGCGGCAGAACGCGCGCTACAAGGGCGGTGGCGGGCGCTGCTGCTGAAGGTCGCTCAGGCGTTGCCCAACGCCAGCCTCACCGCCGCGCTGGCGTGTATCGCTGTCGTGTCGAGCAACGGAACACTCGCATCTGCCGCGCCGATGAGCAGGGAAATTTCCGTGCAACCGAGGACCACGGCCTGTGCACCCCGTTCGACCAGCGAAGCGATGATGCGGCGATAGTCGGTGCGGGACGCCTCGTTGATCGTGCCGAGACAGAGTTCCTCGTAGATCACGCGATGCACGCGTTCGCGGTCCTCCAGGTCGGGAACCAGCACCTCGACGCCGTGCGGATAGGAAAGCCGGTTGCGGTAGAAATCCTGTTCCATCGTGAAGCGTGTCCCGAGCAGGCCCACGCGGGTGAACCCGGCCGCATGGATCGCCGATGCCGTGGCATCGGTGACGTGCAGGAGCGGGATGGTCGTCGCTTCCTCGATCGCGGCGGATACCTTGTGCATCGTGTTCGTGCAAAGGAGGAGGAAGTTCGCCCCTGCCATTTCGAGCGTGCAGGCCGCGTTGGCCAGCAACTGGCCGGCCGCCTCCCAGTCGCCTGCCTGCTGCAGGCGCTCGATGTCGTGGAAATCGAAGCTGTAGAGGAGCAGCCGCGCCGAATGCAGGCCGCCGCGTTGCGCCTTGACCTGCTCGTTGATCAGCCGGTAGTAGGTTTGCGTCGACTCCCAGCTCATTCCGCCGATCAATCCGATGGTCTTCATGAACGCCTCGTCTGCGTGTGCGCCATGGCTTCTTGCCATCCCGCCAAGTATGCAAGAAATCCGCCAGAACGATTGCCTGTCGAGCCATGCGCGGGTGGGCGCGATCGGGCGGATTGCGGAAAGCGCGCGAATAGCCACGCGCGCTGGGCAGCACTGAACATCGGAACCGGCCTGCGACCGTGCGCCAGACCTGTCGGCATGGCATAATCCGCGACCTTTTTGGCGTCCCGGAGCGATGGCAGGGCGCCGTAACCACTTGGAGTTGCAATGGATTTCCTGATCAGTTCCGCTTACGCACAGGCTGCACCCGCTGGCGCCGCACCGAATCCGCTGATGTCCTTCCTGCCGCTGATCATCATTTTCGGCATCTTCTATTTCATGCTGATCCGTCCGCAGATGAAGCGGGCCAAGGAAGCACGCGCGATGGTCGCGGCCCTGGCCAAGGGCGACGAAGTGCTGACCAGTGGCGGAATGCTCGGTCGCATCGAGGACATCGCCGATTCCTTCGTCACGCTCGAGATCGCCGACAAGGTCAGCATCAAGCTGCAGAAGAACGCGATCACCGCTGTCCTGCCGAAAGGCACGATCAAGCAGGCTTGATATCGACCGTGGCAGCCCCACAGCCTTGAACGGCGCTGTGGTGCGGATGCCACGGCGGCGTTGCGGTCCTGTTTCGTCCCGCTGCCCACCGCTGCATCCTGCTGCATCCCTTGATTGATCGGTAACCGCGTAGAACCGGATTTGTACGAATGAACGATTATCCCCGCTGGAAGCACATCCTGGTCGCCCTCGTGGCGGTCCTCGGCGTGTTGTTTGCCGTGCCCTCGCTGTACCAGAAGCAACCCGCGGTGCAGGTGCTCGCGAACAAGAGCGCTGTCGTCGATGAGGCCCTCAAGGAGCGCGCCCTGCAGGCCCTGCAGACGCGCAAGATCAGTTTCGACGGCGTCGAGATCAAGGACGAGCATCTGCTGGCCCTGTTCCCGAACACCGATTCGCAATTGGCCGCAGCCAGCGCGTTGCGCACCGATCTCGGCGACAATTTCACGGTCGCGCTCAACCTCGCTTCGACCGTGCCGCAGTGGATGCGCATGATCGGCGCCAACTCGATGCCGCTCGGCCTCGATCTGCAGGGTGGCGTGCACTTCCTCATGCAGGTCGACCAGAAAAGCGTGCTCGATGTCCAGGAACAGCGTTATGTCGACGACATCCGCTCGTTGCTGCGTGATCGCAACATCCGCAATGCCAAGGTCAACCGTGCCGCGCAGGGCATCATCGTCCAGGCCAGCAGCAGCGGGGACCGCGATGCGATCGCGGCCGCCATCGGAAAGGACCTGCAGGACCTCGTCACCACCGAAGGTCCGTCGATCGGCGACCAGCCGAGCCTGATCGCCAAGGTCAAGCCCGAGCGCATCAAGCAGATCGCCGACAACACGATCAAGCAGAACGTCGCGACCCTGCGCAACCGCATCAACTCACTCGGCGTGGCCGAACCGCTGATCGTGCAGCAGGGCGACAGCCGCATCGTCGTCGAGCTTCCGGGCCTGCAGGACACCGCCGAAGCGAAGAAGCTGCTCGGCGCGACCGCGACCCTCGAATACCGGGCGGTCGATGAAAACACCAATGTCGCCGAAGCCGTGCGTACCGGCTCGGTGCCGCCCGATTCGCGCATCTACTACTGGAAGGACGGTCGTCCGGCCGTACTCAAGAAGAAGGTCATCGTCACCGGCGACGAACTGGTCGATGCCTCGAGTGCCGCCGACCAGCAGACCGGCACGCCATCGGTTTCGGTCGCGCTGAACTCGGCCGGCGCGCGCAAGATGCTCGATTTCACCTCGCAGAATGTCGGCAAGGGCATGGCCGTCGTGCTCGTCGAGCGCACTCCGGAAGTACGCCTGGTTGACGGCAAGGAAGTGCGCAGCGCCAAGATCACCGAGGAAATCATCAATCTCGCGACGATCCGCGGCGTGTTTTCGAACAAGTTCCAGACGACCGGCCTGGACAGCATGAAAGGCGCCTCGGACCTGGCCCTGATGCTGCGCTCCGGTTCGCTCGCCGCGCCGGTCGATATCGTCCAGGAGCGCGTGATCGGCTCCACGCTCGGCGCCGACAACATCCGCAAGGGCGTAACCGCCGTCATCGTCGGCCTGGCCCTCGTGGTCGTGTTCGTCGCGATCTACTACAAGGTCTTCGGCCTGATCGCGAACGTCGCGCTGTTGATGAACCTGATCCTGCTGGTCGCGATCCTCAGCATCTTCCAGGCGACCCTGACCCTGCCCGGCATCGCCGGCATCGTGTTGACGCTCGGCATGGCGATCGACGCCAACGTCCTGATCTGCGAACGCATCCGCGAGGAGACGCGCAACGGCGTCACCCCGTTCGCGGCGATCCGCGGTGGCTACGAAAAGGCCTGGGCGACGATTCTCGACGCCAATGTCACCCACCTGATTGCCGCCTTCGGCCTGATGACCTTCGGTTCGGGTCCGATCCGCGGCTTCGCGATCACGCTCGCGATCGGCATCATCACGTCGATGTTCACTTCGGTGACCGGCACCCACTCGCTTGTTGCGCTGGTCTTCGGTCGCTCGGCCAAGCTCAAGTCGCTGCCGGTCTGACCTCGGGAACCCTCCATGGAACTTTTCAATCCGAACAGCAATATCGATTTCATGCGCTGGCGCAAGGTCAGCCTTGGCGTATCGGCGCTGCTGATGATCGTTTCCGTCGCGATCATCTTCGTGCGCGGACTCGACTACGGCCTCGACTTCACCGGCGGCGCGAATGTCGAAGTGACCTACGAGAACGCCATCGACGTCGCTGACGTGCGCGCGGCGCTGACCGAAGGTGGTTTCGACAAGGCTGTCGTGCAGACCTATGGCGGCACCAACGATTTCGCGATCCGCATCGTCGCCGACGAGCAGGCCACCTCGACCACCGAGGAAGCCAGTGTCGTCGCCAACGACAAGATCGCGGTCAAGGTGCTCGAGGCCCTGCACGCGAAGCGGCCCGATGCCAAGGTCGTCAACAGCGAGTTCGTCGGCGCGCAGGTCGGCGATGAGCTGCGCAGCGATGGTCTCGTCGCGGTCATCTTCGTCATCGCCGGCATCTCGATCTACCTGTGGATCCGCTTCGAGTGGCGCTTCGCGGTTTCCGCGGTCGCTTCGGAAATCCACGACACGCTGATCACGGTCGCCGCGTTCGCGCTGACCGGACGTGAATTCGATCTGCCGGCACTGGCCGCCGTGCTTTCCGTCGTCGGTTATTCGATCAACGACAAGATCGTCGTGTTCGATCGCGTGCGTGAAATCTTCCGCTCCTCGCGCAAGGGCGATTCGGCCGATATCCTCAACCGCTCGGTCAACTCGACCCTGTCGCGCACGATCATGACCGGCGTGACCACGGCACTCGCCGTTGGCACCTTGTATTTCCTTGGCGGTCCCGCCCTCGAGAATTTCGGCCTCATCATGCTGATCGGCATCTTCATCGGCATCGCCTCGTCGATCTTCTTCGCCAATCCGGTGCTGTTGCTGCTCGGTGTCTCGAAGCAGGACCTGATGCCGGTGACGCGCAACGATCCCGAGCTCGAACGACGGCCGTGATCGGCTGCCACGCTTGAACCAAACGGGGTGCTTCGGCACCCCGTTTGCGTTGCAGCTCCCGCCCGCGACGACTCATGCCGGGTGGCACAAAGCGACCGGGTCCCGGCATTTCCGAAGCACGATGAAAAATGCGCTGCTCCTTGATCTGACAATCCGGCTTGCAGCAAAAGCCGCCGCAGGTCAGGAGTTCCGGCGGATTCGCCACTGCGCCGTTCCCGACATGACCGACGCTGCGTGGAGCGCGCCAACGTTGCCGTGGATGTCATTCCCTGATGGCCTCGTGGCAGCCCTTAGTGGATCCGCCTGATTGCCAGCATCGACCATCCTGCCAATGGCACCAATCCCGGCGGGATGCCGATCATGGTGCTGGATGGCATCGGGCCGGAGCAGCCGTTGAGACCGGATACGCCGCGAACCCCCAGACGGGATTGAGATCGAGGAGCAGGAGTGCCCGCGTGTGTCCCCTTTGGGCATCCATCGTCGTTGAGATGATGGACATTCCAGCTTGCGAGGAAACCACGATGGCCTCCCGTTACGCGCCTTGCTTGTGCGGATTGGCGACTGCCTTGTGTCTGGCAGCGTCGATGGCGAGCAGCGCCGATGAGACGGATCCGTTCGGCGGCCGGGCGCTCAAGCCGGGCGAACGGCATGACGGCAAGGCCATGACGGTCGACGAACTGGTCGCCTGCATCGATCTCGATCGCGATCTCGACAACCGCAAGCGCGAAGCCGACGGGCTCGAACTCCAGGCCGACCTGGCCGAGTCCCGCTATCGCGGCCTGGCGCAGATCATCGACGCGGAACGCCAGATGCTCGACGCGAGCGACCAGCATGCGATCGATGCCTTCAATGCAAAGGTCGAGGAACATGGCACGGCAGTCGATGCCTACAACGACCTGGTCGTGCGACTCAATGCGGCGCTTTCCGATCAGGATGCCCTGACCGAGCGCTTCAACCCGCAGTGCACGACTTCGGCCTACTACGCCGCGGATCTCACCAAGGCCTACTCGATTCGCGAACGGCGACTCGCAGCGCGCATGTCGGAAGAGGCCGCGAAACGGGAAGGCACTCCGTCGCAGTAGAATCCGGCGTCCTGCCGGAGGATCACGAGTTGCCCAGCCCACCGCGTCGACCCACCGGAAAGTCCGAATCCTCGGCCCATCGGGAGCATGGGCTGGCGCGCGTGATGTCCAAGCGCGGCATGTGTTCGCGCAGCCAGGCCGAAAAGCGCGTACGCGAAGGACGTGTGCGCGTGGACGGCAAGCTGGTCCGCGATCCCGAGTCGCGCACGCGGCCGGATGCCGCGATTGCGATCGATGGCGCCGCTGTTTCTGGAATCGGGCGGCGCTACCTGATGCTCAACAAGCCGCGTGGATGCGTCACCACGGCGAACGACGAACGTGGTCGCGATACGGTTTACGCGCTGTTCGAGGGCACCGACCTGCCATGGATCGCGCCGGTCGGACGCCTCGACAAGGCCAGCGAAGGCCTGCTGCTTTTCAGCAATGACAGCGAATGGGCAGCGTGCATCACCGCACCCGAATCGCAGCTCGACAAGACCTATCATGTGCAGATCGATTGTCTGCCCGACGCGGACTTGCTTAAGCAGATGCAATCGGGCATCGACGACGCCGGCGAACGGCTCGCTGCGGTTTCCGTTCGCGAATTGCGCCGTGGCGCGAAGAATGCCTGGCTCGAAATTGTCCTTGACGAAGGCCGCAACCGACAGATCCGCCGATTGCTCGCCGCGTTCGATATTTCAGTGTTGCGCCTGATTCGGGTGGCGATCGGAGAGCTGCACCTCGGCGAGTTGGGCAAAGGAAAGTGGCGAGATTTGGCTGAAGACGAAGTTCGGGCACTCGCATCTCCGTCGCGCTGGGTTCAGCGCGGCAACGCATTGCTTTTTTCCGCCTCTGCTGTTCCTTCTCCCGGGACGGGAGAAGGCGCCGAAGGCGGATGAGTACGCTTTTTCGGTTTCGAATTTGCAAAAGAAAACAACGCCGGACCCTGCGTTGCTCGGGAACACGATGCGCCATGCAGAAACCGGTTCACCTTGAGGATCCTTCGCTCCTTGATGAACGCCCCACCACGCGCCAAATCGGCGCGATCCATCGCGCCAAGACAGTCGTGACAGCCAAAGCCCCTCATCCGCCTTCGGCACCTTCTCCCACAAGGCGGGAGAAGGATAAGTCGGCATCTTCCGTCCCTTCTCCCGCTTCGAAGTTGTAAAGGAGAACGCCGCCAGGCCCTTGAGTTGTCCGGCACCATGATGCGTTTCGCTGAATTCAGATCACGCCGAGTTGCTTGCCCACCTTCACAAACGCATCCACCGCACGGTCGATCTGCTCGATCGAATGCGCGGCGCTCATCTGCGTGCGGATGCGGGCCTGGCCTTGCGGGACGACCGGGTAGAAGAAGCCGATCACGTAAATGCCTTCGTCGAGCAGGGCACTGGCGAATTGCTGGGCGAGTTTGGCTTCGTGGAGCATGACCGGCACGATCGGATGATTGCCCGGACGCAGGTCGAAGCCGGCTGCGCTCATGCGCTGGCGGAAATGCCGCGCGTTGGCTTCGACGCGATCGCGCAGGGCATTCGAGCGCGACAGGATCTCGAAGACCTTGATGCTCGCAGCGACCAGCGGCGGCGGCAGCGTGTTGGAAAAAAGGTAGGGTCGCGAACGCTGGCGCAGCAGATCGATGATTTCGCGCCGACCCGTCGTGAAGCCACCGGAGCCGCCACCGAGCGCCTTGCCGAGCGTGGACGTAAAGACATCGACCTCGTTCATGACGCCGTGCAGCTCGGCCGAGCCGCGACCATTCGCACCGACGAATCCGGTGGCGTGCGAGTCATCGACCATGAGCAGGGCGTTGTGCTTCTTCTTCAGCGCGACGATTTCATCGAGCCTGGCGATATAGCCGTCCATCGAAAACACGCCGTCGGTGGCGATCAGGCGCGTGCGCTTGTCCTGCGTCCCGATCAGGTGCTTCTCGAGTTCGGCCATGTCGCTGTTGGCGTAGCGGCGGCGCTCGGCCTTGCACAGGCGGATGCCGTCGATGATCGAGGCATGGTTGAGCGCATCGGAGATCACCGCGTCCTCATCGGACAGGATCGTCTCGAACAGGCCGCCGTTGGCGTCGAAGCAGCTCGTGTAGAGGATCGTGTCCTCGGTGCCGAAGAATTCCGAGATGCGCGCTTCGAGCTGCTTGTGCAGATCCTGCGTGCCGCAGATGAAGCGCACGCTGGCAAGGCCGAAGCCGTGCGTATCGAGGGCCTGCTTGGCCGCTTCGATCACTTCCGCATTGTCGGCGAGGCCGAGATAGTTGTTGGCGCAGAAATTGAGGACTTCGCGACCGTCGCTGGTGCGGATTTGCGCCGATTGCGGCGTGGCGATGATGCGTTCGGTCTTGAACAGGCCTTGCTCGCGGATCGATTCGAGTTCGCTGGCAAGGCGGGTGCGGGTTGCGGAGTCCATGGCGATTTCGGGTTTCGGGGAAACGGCGATTGTCCGTCAAAGCGGTTTCCGGCGCAGCCCCGCCGGCTGACCATTCCCGCTACCCGATCAAGCCCGCGGAGGGAAAAGCCCGCTAGACTTCGCAACTGGCGTGGGCGATCCGGGGTATCTGGCGATGCGTTGCATTCTTGTCGGCTTGTTGTTGCTGGTCGTTTTCGAGCCTGCCGTGGCGGCCGTGAAACGTGTCGATCCGGCCTACCTTGCAAGCATCCGGGACGACAATCCGAATCCGCTGCCACGTGGGTTCGGCCCCGGTGAGCACCCTGTCGCGCCGCGGATTCCGGACCACGTGCTCGCACCACCGCCAGGCAGCGCACGTGCGCAGGCCGAGTACGAGGACAATCAGGGATTGATGGTCCGCTGGGGCTCGTTCAATTCGCTGCTGACCGACATGACCGTCGCGATCACCACCGGCGACAGTTCCGCCCGGATGTACGTCGTGGTCACCGGAACCAGTCAGCAGAACAGCGCCGCAAGCACACTTGCCGGAGCTGGCGCCAACATGGATCGGGTAGGTTTCATCGTCCAGCCCTGCAGCAATTCCAACCAGTGCAGCGTCTGGATGCGTGACTATGGTCCGCGCTTCATTGACGACAGTGGCCGCCTCGGCATCATCGATCACATCTACAACCGGCCGCAGCGGATCGTCGATGACGCCTATCCCGACGTTGCCTCCACAGTTCGCGGCGAGCCGAACTACGACATCCCGTTGACGCACGGTGGCGGCAATTTTCACTTGTTCCGGAATCGTGATGCGTTCATGACGAGGTTGATCGTCAACGAGAACCCTGGCGTGAGCGAACAGCAGATCCGCGACTACTACGCGTTGTACCAGGGTCTCGATGTGACCCTGACCGATCCGTTCCCGATCAGCTACGACTCGACCCAGCATATCGACATGTGGATGTTGCCGCTTGCCGACAACACGGTGTTGATCGGCGAATACGCAGCCGGGGAAGGTGGCGGCGTGCCCAAGACGGTGACCGATGCCACCGCATCGCTGATGCAGTCACGCGGATACACGGTCTATCGCACGCCAGGCTGGCGCGCAGGCGGTGCGCACTACACCTACACGAATGCTGTCCTGCTCAACGACCTTGCGCTGATCTGCCGTTTTGGCGGCAGCTATGCCGCGCAGGACGCCCAGGCGCTGGCGACATTCCAGACCGCGCTGCCGGATCGCACCATCGTGCAGGTCGATTGCAGCGGCATCATTGGTTCGGCCGGCGCGATCCATTGCATCGTCATGCATGTACCCGACCTGCTTTTCCGCGACGAGTTTGAAGGCGTCGAGTGACCTGTCGCGCGTGTCGCCGGCCCGCATGGATCGAATGCGCCTGGTCGATACCGCGCCGATTCCCGGTGGTGGCGAGCTGCGCCTGTTTGCAGAAGGCGATCACTACTCGATCAAGATCGCTGGCGGCGGCGACCTCATGTCGACGCGCATGCACGGCTCCGAGGATGCGTTGGCGACAATCGCCTGCGAGCGGATTCCGCGGGGCAGACAGGCGCGTGTCCTGATCGGCGGTCTTGGCATGGGTTTCACGCTGGCGGCTGCACTCGCCCATCTCGGCCAGGATGCGCGTGTCATCGTCGCCGAACTGGTGCCTGGCGTCGTCGCGTGGAATCGCGGGTCGCTCGGTCGGCATGCTGGTTTTCCACTCGATGACGCGCGTGTCGAGGTGCGCGAATGCGACGTCGCGATGGTGATCAGGAGCGAACGATCGGGTCTCGACGCGATCCTGCTCGATGTCGACAACGGCCCCGACGGACTGACCCGGATCGGCAACGACTGGTTGTACGCGATGCCCGGGCTCGCCGCATCGATGGCGGCACTGCGTCCGGGTGGCGTGCTCGCGATCTGGTCGGCGCATCCCGATCGCCGGTTTGTCGCGCGCCTGCGCCAGGTCGGCTTCGCCGTCGACGAGGTGCCGGTGCGCGCGCATGGCAGCAAGGGCGCGCGCCATCTGATCTGGCTGGCGAGCAAACCGTCGAATCCCGCCGGAACGGCAATCCGGCGTGCCCGATCCGGTCCTATCGACGCTCGACCACGGCATCGCCGCGGCTGACCAGTCGGTCGGTGTGTCGCTCGCGCGCATCGACCACGATGTTCCAGCCGCGCCCGGTCAATTCCTGCTGGCTGCGCATCGTCGCCGTTCCGGCCAGGAGCACGGTCTTGTGTTCGATGGCGAACGCCGCGTTGTCGAGGAAGCGCGAAACCTCGTCCGTCCATGCCAGGTAGTCGACCGGCAGCGGCAGCACGCGTTCACCATCGACACTGTCGTAGGCCAGGCCGGCACCAATCGTCACAAGCGTTCCGCCGTGCGCACGCGCTTCGAGTCGGTGCGCAATCAATCCGAGCGCGTTGACGATGTAGCGCGCCTCCAGTTCGGATTGCGCCGTCATCGCGAGTTCCAGCAGGGCATCGCAGCCGGCGGCGGGCTGCAACCGGTCGAGCGCGTCGATCATCGCGGTCTGCAAACTGGGGGTGAAGGTTCCGCGGCGCAGGAACTGGCGCATCAGCAGATTGTCACGGCAATGGCGGTTCAGGCGTTGCGCGTTGCGCTCGCGTACCTGGTCGGGATCGAGTTTCCACACGATCTCGTTGAGCTGGCTGCCCTGGGCCAGTGCGATGCCGCCGACGCCACCGATCGAACCCAGCGCTGCAGTCGCCGCATAACGCCCGCCCGAACCTGCCCAGGCGAGCTGATCGAGACGTTCGCTCAAGTGCGGATTGCTCGTGTACGGATCGATGCCGAGGCGCTCGGCCAGTTCCCGGCGGACTTGCCCGTACTTGAGCTGGCGTTTGACTTCGCGTTCGAGTTCGGCGCCCGTGCGGTCATACCAGCGATGCTTGTTGGTGCCGGATCGGCCATCCGATTCCTCGCGATCGATCTCGCGTGCCTCGGTCATCGGACCGTCGTCACGCGGGTAGGGATTGCCCGCGCTGCCCAGCTCGCGCGCGGTGCGATCGGAAAGCGCCTGCGCCTGATGGCCGATCCTGCTCAAGCGCTTGCCGAAATAGCGCGCGACGCCGGCCGGAATGCCGACCAGGGTCTTGATCGGATGGCGCAGGACCTGGCCAATGCCCTTGGCGGTTTTCGTCACCGAGTCGTCGGCCGCATCGAGAAACGCCTGGCCACGGGTGAGCTGATCGAGCGCCTCCAGCGCGGGCAGCTCGGCGATGCGATCGCCGAGTATCTCCACGCTATCCGCCTGGATCGGCCCGACCCGGGTGTCGATCGTGAAGCGTGCCATGTAGCCGCGGATTTCCACGTGCGGATCGACCTGGAATCCGGGACCCGAAAGCAGGGCGGGCTGCACGAGGCTGCTTGCGCCAAGTACCGGCTCGATTTCGTATTCCTGCGTCGGTACGGCTTGCGCCGGAAGCGCGAGCAGGGCGCAGCACAGGACAGGCATGCGGGCGGTGCGGTGGATTGGCATGGCGAGGCGCGCGGATTCTCGGTCAGGTCGGGATTGGCTGGCTGGGCGATCCCCGGGGCGGGATCACGCCGGCAGCAGTCTAGCCGCATCGTGATGAACCGACCGGTATCATGCTGCGAGATTCGCAGGTGACAGGCTCCCGCCGCGACAGCTCTCCATGGATTCTAGCCATGAGTGCCGTGATCCTTGCTGCGGGCTTTCTCGCGCCAGCGGGAGAAGCATGCAGTCGTTTTGGCTTCGTCCAGCGGGAGTGGCATGCAGTCACGACTTTATCGGGGTCCAATCTTCAGCCCGGCCTGTTCATGAAGGACGCAGGTCCAATCATCGTGCGTACTCGTGAATAATCCGGAGTGGACGGCGAAAGGGAAGGTGATGCTGGCAGCACAATTCATTCACGGAAACCGGCTGGAGATCCTTGCCGATCGGCTGGTCGACGATCTGCAGGCGCGTGGCAGCAGCGATCCGTTGCGGCCGCACATCGTGGTTGTCGCCCATCCGGCCCTCGGGCGCTGGTTGCAGGAGCGCATCGCGGGCCGCTGCCGGATCGCGATCAATATCGAGTTTCCGTTGCCGTCGAGCTTCGTCTGGCAGGTGCTGCGCAGTCTGTCCGGCACGCTGCCGCGCGATTCCGCGTTCTCGCGCGAGTCGCTGGCCTGGCGCATTCATGCGGCCTTGCCAGGCGTGTTCCGTGGCAGGAATTTCGCGCGCGTGCGCAATTATCTCGGCGACCCTGCCGATCAGCGCCAACGCTACGACCTGGCCGTAGACATTGCCCGCCTGTTCGATGAATACACGATGGCGCGACCGCAGTGGATCCGTGACTGGGTCCAGGGCCGCCCTGGCTTGGACGACATCGACGCACGCTGGCAGGCCGAACTCATGCGCCACCTGGCCGGATCGGCCGACGAGCTGGACCGGGCCAGCCTGATGCGAAAGGTGCTTGGCGACATCGAGCGCGCGCCGGAGGTGCCGCATGGACTCGAAGCGGGCTTCTCGATCTTCGGCGCCGCCCATCTGCCGCCGCTGTTGCTGGAATTCTTCCTTGCCCTGGCCCGGCGCGTGCCGCTGCGCTTCTATCAACCCAACCCCTGCCTCGACTATTGGGGTGACATCGTTTCCGATCGCGAACGCGTGCGTCGTCACCAGTTGCGGGCCACGCAGGGTCGTCGCGAAGAGGATGCGCATGCGGAAACCGGCCACCCGTTGCTGGCTTCGTGGGGCGGACTCGGTCGCGAGTTCCTCAAGGCGATCCACGCACCGGACCTGGTCGTGCACGATGACGATGCGTTTGCCGCGCCCGCTTCGAGCGGCCTGCTTGGCTGGCTGCAGGCCGGCATCCTCCTGCTCGATCCTGGCCACGCGCCGCCGCCCGCGATCGAGCGCGTGCCTTCCGTGCAGTTGCACCAGTGCGCGAGTCGCCGGCGCGAGGTGGAAGTCCTGCGCGATCGGCTGCTGGATCTTTTCGACAGTCTCGATGATCTGCTGCCGCACGAGATCGTGGTCATGTCGCCGCGCATCGAAGACTACGTGCCCTACATTGCCGCCGTGTTCGGCGACGACGATGCACTGGCGATCCCGTACGGCATCAGCGACGTGCCCTTGCGCGCGGCGCATCCGCTGATCGATGCATTCGCGCGCATCCTTGCGCTGGGCGAAAGCCGTATCGCGGTCAGCGAGGTCCTTGGCCTGCTCGCCGAGCCGGCCATCGCGCGACGTTACGTGCTCGATGGCGAAGCGCAGGACTGGTTGCGCACCTGGATTGCCGACAGCGGCATCCGCTGGGGCCTCGATGCCGCCTTCCGTGCCGAACTGGGCGCGGCCGCGATCGATGAGACGACCTGGCGCTTTGGCTTCAATCGGTTGTTGCTCGGCTATGCCGCGGGCGATGATGTGTCGATGCGCGCCGATGTCGTGCCGGCGCTCAATGCCGAAGGCGGTTCTGCGCAATGGCTGGGTCAGTTCGCGCGTTTCATCGATGCGCTCGCGGCGACCCGCGCGGGCTTCACGAAACCACGCAGTGCAAGCGACTGGAAACGCTGGCTGATCGATCGGCTCGACGCACTGTTCGATACCGGGACGACCGAGGCCGCCGAGCTTGGCGCGCTGCGTGACCTGCGCGAAGCCATCGCCACGTTCGGCAACACGGCCGCGCGCTGGCTTGACGATGAGCCGATCGACTTCACTGTCGCACGCAGCGCGCTCGATGCCGCGATCGCCGAGCCGCGGGCGGCGCGGGCAGGGCGGTTCGGCATCACCTTTTGCGGCATGGTGCCGATGCGCAACGTGCCGCATCGCGTGGTCTGCGTGCTCGGTCTCGATGCCAGCGAGTTTCCGCGCCGGCAACCGCCGGCTGGATTCAACCTGATGCGCAAGTATCCGCAGGCCGGTGATCGCACGATCCGCGAGGACGATCGTTTCCTGTTTCTCGAAAGCCTGATTGCCGCGCGCGACGTGTTCTATCTCAGCCACGTGGATCGTGACGCGAAGTCGGCCGGGAGCGATCCGCCGTCGCCGCCGGTCGAGGAATTGATCGGCTTCCTGGCCTCTGCCTATGGCGAGGAAGCGTGGAAGCGGGTCGAATCCACGATCGTACGCCGCCATCCGATGCACGCGTTTGCACCGGCGTGCTTCCGCGCCGGTTCAAGCGCGCCGGGCCATGACCGGCGCTGGTGGAGCGCGGCGCGCAAATTGATCGGGGGCTGGGTCGATCCGGCGCCGTTCGTCGGCGCTTTCGACGATGCGCCGGTCGCACCATCCGTCGCCGATTCGACGATCGAGTGGAGCGATCTTTCGATCGACGAACTGCTCGCCTGGTTGCACCATCCGGCGCGCGCGTTCTTCCGTCAACAGTTGCCGCTGCATCTGCCCGAAGCCGAGCGGGATGAAGATGTCGAAGCCTTCACGCTCGATCGCCTGTCGCGTTACCAGTTGGCCGATCGCCGGCTCGGCCCGCCGGCCGCACGTCCCGATCTGAAGCGCGTTCAGCGCGAAGGTTCGTTCCCGCTTGGCATCGTCGGGCAACAGGCCTGGGATGCATTGACCAGCGAAGTCGAGGCGTTGCAGCAACGGGCGATCGATCTGCTTGGCGGTGCGTTCGAACCGGTCATGCTGGAAGCGCGCACGATCGAGTTTGCGAATTTGCGCGTGCGGCTCAGCGGAGCAATCCGCCACCTTGTGCAGACCTCGGATGGCCGACGTGTCCTGCTGCTCAGTCGGCCGGGCAGGATTCGCGCCATCGACCTGGCCCGGCTTGTGTTGGAACGTGCCTTGCTCGGCGGTGATGAAAGCGGCCTCGAGATGTGGGCGATCGGCCTCGAAGCACACGCACCCAAGGCGATCGCGCTGAAACCCGCGGATGACCTGCGCAACTGGATCCGCGATCTGCTGGTCTGGCGCGCGCGCGGGTTGCAGTGGCCACTGCCGGCGTTCCCGAAGAGTGCAGAGAAGTTCGCGGCCTCGCTGATCGGCTCGGGCGATCGGGACAGGGCGCGCAAGGCCGCCCAAGCCGCCTGGTCGGACGATGACTGGCCGGAAAGCGCCGATCCTCATCACGCGCTGGTCGCGCGTCATCACGCCGAGGCCGTGCACGGTGAGTTGTTCGAGCGCTTCGCGGAGGCCTTGTTCCTGCCCCTGCTGGCCGCAACCGAGGTGATCGGGCGATGACCACGACCCTCGATTCCACCGCGCTTGCGCTGAGCGGCCAGCACCTGATCGAAGCCAGCGCCGGCACCGGCAAGACCTTCAATATCGCCCTGCTGTATCTACGCCTGCTGCTGGAGCGGAAGCTCGGCGTGCGCGAGATCGCCGTGGTCACATTCACCGATGCGGCGACGCGCGAACTGCGCGGTCGCCTGCGCACGCGCATGGCCGAGGCGATCAGTCGGCTGCAACGGGACGAAGCCCGGGTTCCGGACGAGCTGGATCGGCTATTGAAGAAGCATCGAGCCGACAAGGTTTCGATGGACGGTGCGAGGAATATTCTGCTGTCGGCGCTTGTTGGCTTCGACGAGGCGCGCATCTCGACCCTGCACGGCCTGTGCAAGCAGTTGCTCGCCGAGCACGCATTCGAAACCGGTCTGCCGTTGTTCGAACTCGACAACGATGCCGGCAACGAGGCCGCGCAGGAACTCGTGCGCGACTTCTGGCGACGGCATGTCATCGTCGATGCCGATGAGGCCGTCGAAGCCATCCTCGAACGCTGGAGCGCGCCTGCGGATCTCGCCAGCGACCTGCTGCGCTCGCAGGCATTGGCCTTGCCATCAACGCGGATTGATCCGGCCGATGCGCCGGCATGGGTGGTGCGCAGTCGCGGCGCTTTTGCAACGACCCTCGCGGACTGGCAGCGCCTGCATGCCACCGGCGCTATCGACGCGGCGATGCAGCAGTTGCAGCGGGCGGTCGCGGACAAGTTGCTTTCCACGGGAAAGAAAAATCCGCACGGCGCGACTTCGATGCAGCTCTGCGCGGATGCATGTGCGGGGGATCCTGCCCGGGTCGATGTGCGTGCACTCGATGCGTTGAACGCGAGCGTGATCGCGGGCGCACGTTTGCAAAAGGCGGACAAGTCAGGCTGGTACCCCACGGGCGAACTGGCCGAGGTCGCGGCCTGCGTCGAGGCAATGCAGGCTGCCCGGCGTGAACTCGATGCCGCCTTGCTTGCCCGCTTCACGAGTGCGGCGATCGAGTTCGTGCGCGAGGGACTCGCCGCGCGCCGCGAGCGCCTGCGCCGTTTCGGTTTCGATGACCTGATCGGGCAATTGCACGAGCGCCTGCATGGTGTGGCGGGCGAGGCGCTGGCCCGCAGCATCGCGACTGCGATCCCCGCCTTGCTGGTCGACGAATTCCAGGACACCGATCCGCTGCAGTACGCGATCCTGCATCGCATCCACGCGGCGCGCGCCGATGCGGTGCTGCTGCTGATCGGTGATCCCAAGCAAGCCATCTACCGCTTCCGTGGCGGCGACATCCATACCTATCATGCGGCGGCGCGCGATGCCGGCGGCAACCGCCACACGCTGCGCGAGAACTGGCGATCGGATGCCGCGTTGATCGCGGCGGCCAACAGTGTTTTCGATGGCGTCACCGATCCGTTCCTCGTCGATTTCATCCCGTTCGAGCCGGCCCGATTCCCGCAAGGCAAGGACAAGCCGGAGCATTGGCTGGCTGCCGACGCACCGTTGACCGTGTGGCGCCTGCCGGATCGCATCGAGAAGGACAAGCGCAAGCCATGGACGACGCCTGCGTTTGCCGAGCGCATCCTCGTCGAGGTCGCCGCCGAGATCCGGCGGATCCTCGCTGCGGCGCACGAGAACGGCGTCGAGATGCCGGGCATCGCCGTGCTCGTGCACAGCAATCGACAGGCCGAACAGGCGGCGCGCGAGCTCGCGCGATGGAATATCGCCAGCGACTACCTGAGTGCGGCGAGCGTCCACGCCAGCGACGAGGCGATCGAGATCGAACGCCTGCTGGCCGCGCTCGATGCGCCCGCCAATTCGGCCCGTGTGCGCAGCGCACTGGCAACTGAACTGCTGGGCGTCGATCTGCGCGATCTGCTTGCAGGGCGGGATGATCTCGGCCTTTGGGAAGCCCAGCTCGCGCGGATTGCGGGTTTGCGCCAGCGCTGGCTCGACAGGGGGGCTTACGCGACGATTGCGCATTGTGTGCAGGAGGCCGCGGTACGCCTGTTGCCTCGCTGGGATGGACGGCGTCGGGTCACCAACCTGCTCCATCTTGCCGAGCTGCTGCAACTCGAATCGGCGCGACGCTCGTCACCTGCCGAGCTGCTGCACTGGCTCGGCCAGCGCCGCATCGAAGCCGACGAGGAGCGCGGGGCGGGCCATGCCGAACAGTTGCGGCCTGCCGATGATGCGGGTGCGGTGCAGATTTTGACCGTGCATCGCAGCAAGGGCTTGCAGTACGACGTCGTGTTCGCGCCGTTTGCGATGGGCACGCGCTGGAATTCGCTCGACAACCGCGAGGAGGCGGACGAGGCGGTGGCCTGGCATGCCGGCGACGAACTGCGCATTGACATCGGCGGTCCGCAATGGAAGGCACATGCCCTGGTCCAGCGCGACGAGCAGTTCGCCGAAAGCCTGCGTCTTGCCTATGTCGCGATCACGCGCGCGCGTCACCGCGTCTGGCTGGCATGGGCCTGGACGAATACCCCCAGGAACAGCACGAGCCTGACCGGTCCTTTCGCCTGGCTGTGGTTTCGGGACGCTGCGATCAAGCACCCCGATCAGCTCGCCTCGCTCAAGGATCGGCCGGAACGGATCGGGCAGGGACTGGCCGGCCTGGTCGAGCGTTCGCAAGAACGCATAGGCATCGAACTGCTCGACGTCGCGCCGCCGCTCGTCGAGCGGCTTGCCGATGCGAGCGACACGCCGGATCTGGTCGTTGCCGAATTCCGGGGCAGGATCGAGCGTGGCCTCGAAACGCTCAGCTACAGCCGGCTGTTCGGCGGCAACCAGCATGCGCCATCGGCCGATCATGACGAGTTCGACGCGCCGCTTGTGACGAGCCCTGCGCAGGCGGTCGAGGATCCCGTGCCGCAATGGCCGCGTGGCGCGGCGTTCGGTGTGTGCGTGCACCAGGTATTCGAGGATGTCGCGTTCGCCGAACTGGCGAATGCCGGAGTGCATGCCGACCTCGCGCGCATCTGCGCCGACCACGGTTATGCGGGAGAAGACATCGAGACGATTGCGACGATCACGCGCGAGAGCGTGCGCAGTGAACTGCTGCCGGGTTCGGGATTGCGCCTGATGGACTTGGCCGAGGGTGAATCGCTGGCCGAACTCGAGTTCCTGTTTCCGCTCGGCGGTTCCCGGCTCGATGCCTTCGAAGAACTGCTCGCGGCCTGGCCTGACCATGCACGCACGGCCGGTGAGCTGGTCGTGCGACGCGCCAGTGTTCGCGGTCTGATGACCGGCTATATCGATCTCGTGCTGCGCTGGCAGGATCGCTACTACGTGCTCGACTACAAGACCAACCTGCTTGGTCCGGCGCGTGCCGACTACGCGTCCGAACGCTTGCCGGCGGCGATCCGTGCACATGATTACGACCTGCAATACCTGATCTATCTGGTTGCCCTGCAGCGTTTCCTGCGCGCGCGGCTCGGCGACGAGTACGACTACGAGCGCCATATCGGCGGATCCTTGTACCTGTTCGTGCGCGGCATGCGCGAAGGCGATCGCGCAGGCATCCATCACGATCGTCCACCTGCCGCCTTGATCGACGCACTCGATGCCTGGTGCGAGGGAGCAGTCGCATGAGCGCATTCGAACAAATGCGCGAAGGCGGCTTCAGCGCGCTTGACGCCGCCCTCATTGATGCGTTCGACTCCATCTGGCCGGGCAGCGACAAGTCCGCCTTGCACCTGGCTGCGCTGAACAGTTGGGCAGTCGGTCGCGGACACAGTTGCTTCACGCCGGAGCTGCTCGCCGAGTGGCCGTCCGGCACCGAGCCGGGATTGCGCGAGCGGGCCATCCACGCATGGCACGAAGCCTTGCGCTCCGGCGCATGGCCGCAGGCGGCCTTCATCGGTTCGGCGGGCAGCGATTCGCCGATCGTCGTCGAGGGCGAGCGCGCCTGGTTGCGGCGCTACTGGCGTTACGAGCGCGAAATCGAGGCTGCCCTGATCGCGCGCACCGAGCCGCTTTCGACGAGCCCCGACCCTGCCGAAGTGCGCGATGCCCTTGATCCCCTGCTGCCTCCCGGAGACCCTGCGGAAACCGACTGGCAGCGTGTCGCCGCCGTTATGGCGTTGCGCGCGCCACTGACCGTGATCTGCGGCGGGCCCGGCACCGGCAAGACCTTCACGGCCTTGCGCGTGCTTGCCCTGATCCGGCGGTTTTCGGATCGTCGCCTGCACATCGGCCTTGCTGCGCCGACTGGCAAGGCTGCCCAGCGGTTGAGCGAATCGGTGCGGCTCGGCCTGAAGGATCTTGCGCTGACCGACGACCAGCGGGCGGACCTGCCGACCGATGCGAGCACCCTGCATCGCCTGCTCGGATTCCGCCCCCAGTCCGTGCAGCCGGCACGCGATGCCGCTCGGCCGCTCGATCTTGATGTGCTTGTCGTCGACGAATGCTCGATGGTCGATCTGCCGCTGATGGCCAAGCTGCTGCGCGCCTTGAAGCCCGGATGCCGACTTATCCTGCTTGGCGATGCCGACCAGTTGCCGGCGGTCGAGAACGGCGCCGTGCTGGCGACCTTGGCCGCCACGAACAGGTACAACCGCTACAGCGTGCCATCGGCGCAATGGATTGCAGCGGCGGGTGCGGCGACAGTGCCGACCAGCAACGAACGAGCGATCATCGCGGACCGCATCGTGCGTCTTGAACGACCGCGTCGTTTCGGCGGTGATTCCGGTATTGCGCGGCTTGTGCGCGCGATCCGGCTTGGCGATGCGGAAGCTGTGCTCGATACCTTGTCGGGCAGTGACGACATCCGCTGGCACGAGCAGCCGTGGCGAGCAGACAGTGCGGCCATGCGAAGTACCGTGCGTGAATCCTATCGCGCATTGAGCGACGCG
>ERZ795059.1834-NODE-1834-length-22982-cov-6.199634_pt1 | contig 22982 bp, 24 predicted proteins | sample MGYA00375143_ERZ795059 | MGnify/ENA primary metagenome ERZ795059 (study PRJEB30188, sample SAMN05720168) | activated sludge metagenome | isolation source: Anaerobic digester | place: USA | collected 2015-01-07 ... | reverse complement strand
CCTGAAACAGGTTATGGATTATACTTTTGGAATTATTGCATTTATAATACTTCTACCATTAATATTGGCATTGGCAATTATTATAAAACTATCGTCGAAAGGTCCAATACTTTATAAACAGGAGCGCATAGGGCAATTCGGGAAGCCATTTACTCTGCTAAAATTTAGGAGTATGTATAGCGATGCAGAGGTTAAAGGGCCTGCTCTATCGAGCAAGAACGACCCCCGAGTAACTCCTGTTGGGCGCTTTATGCGCAAAACAAGACTCGATGAGCTCCCCAACTTTATAAACGTAATTAAAGGTGATATGTCGCTTGTTGGGCCACGTCCCGAAAGGCAGTTCTATATTGACCAAATTCTGAAAATTGCTCCGCACTACATACATCTTCAAAAAGTTAAACCGGGAATTACATCGTGGGGACAGGTAAAGTACGGCTACGCCGAGAATGTTAATCAAATGGTAGAGCGTCTAAAGTACGACTTGCTTTACCTTGAGAATATGTCGCTTATTGTTGATTTTAAGATTATTATTTATACAATGATTACAGTGATTAGAGGTAGAGGGGTTTAACCTATTTAAGCGAAAACACTTTGATTGGCTTGTAAAGGGCACCTTTGGTAGTTAACGTGCTCTGATATAAAATAACTTTATCAACCAAAACATCCTGAAAAGCATTATCCTTATAAAATTGCAAAGTATCCAGTAATTGCTGTTTACTTTTCAAAAACTTAACACGCCCCAAGGTTAAATGTGGCGAATAAACTTTGTTTTCATCCTCAAAACCAAAGGGTAGCAATATTTCGTCAACTTTGTGCTTAAGCGCAAAGAGCGCATCATTGGGCTCAAAGCCAGCCCAAATCACCTTAGGGTCGGGTCTGCCAAATGTTCCAAGCCCTTTGATTCTAATGCTAAATTGAGGAACAGACAATAACTCTTTTTGAAGTTCGGCCGATATCTGATTTACTTGGTTATTCTCAGTTTCTCCCAGAAAAAGTAAGGTTAGATGCAACGTAGATGAATCAACCCACTTAATGCTATCATCCTTTAGTTCATTTTTAAGTTTATAGAAGGCACCTAGCAGCTCTTCGCTTGGCTTAATATCAATACCAATAAATGTTCTCAAATTATCCATTGGGTCGAGCTTTATGTATCTACAAATAAACAAAAAGTATTATATTGTATCAAAATAACAAAAACAAATCAACTATGAGCAATCATAAGAAATTTGCTGTGGTGCTATCGGGATGTGGAGTATACGATGGCGCCGAAATTCACGAAGCGGTTATGACTCTTTACGCCATCACCAAAAATGGCTGCACATATCAAATTTTCGCACCGAACATTCCACAACATCACGTTGTAAACCATATAAATGGAAATGTGATGAACGAAACGCGAAATGTGCTAGTAGAGTCGGCACGAATTGCCAGAGGCAATATAAAACCGTTATCGGAATTTAACCCAGAATTTTTCGACGCACTAATTTTCCCCGGTGGTTTTGGTGTAGCAAAAAACCTATCCTCCTGGGCATTTGATAGTGTAAATTGCTCTGTTATTCCAGAAGTTACTAAGGTTATAAAAGATATGTATTCGGCTCATAAACCAATAGGGGCGCTTTGTATCTCCCCTGTCTTATTGGCGAAGGTTATTGGCAACGCAACCATAACAATAGGTAAAGATGCTTCTACGGCGAAAGCGCTGGAGAGCATTGGTGCCAAGCACCAACAAACGGGTCACGGACAGGTTGTTGTTGACGAGCGTAATATGCTATTTACTACGCCTTGCTACATGCTCGATGCAACAATTGTTGATATTGCCGATGGCGCTAAAGCCATTGTTTCTGAAATGTTAAAATGGATGCGATAAAATGAAAAGGGGGCTAAAGCCCCTTTCTTATTACAATAATCCTTGTTCGTAAAGATAAATCAAATCGTTCAGCACTTTATCCTCGCCATTGGCATCAAATTGAGTTTTAAGGTTAGAGCCAAATATTCGTGCAACACCTTGCCAAAATCCAGCGGAGAATCCGCCCTTTAACTCCTTAACCAATTCAAACGATGAGCGGCCTGTCTCCCTATCAATAAGTTTAATAAGCATCTTACCTTGAGAAATAGTGAGTTTTACAAGTTTTTTTTCAAACTCAGCCCTCATTTCTTTCTCTGTCTTTTTGATATAAGCGTCTATTTCCTTCTTCGTGTGGAGCGTTCTAATATGGGCATCCATCTCGTATAGTTTATTCTTGGCTATTTGAGCGTATGGGTATGTGATTTTCAAATTACGAATAAGTTTATAGTGCTGCTGCATCTCGCGTTTGCTCTTGAATTTGCGTTTCCCTTTTTTAATAACATCTTGAAGTTGAATATGAGCAATAGTATCGCCATCCAAAATAACCGATGGAAATACCAATGGAGTCGTTATCTCGCTATAATTCTGAGCCGATAACCCCATAAAAAAGAAGCATAATATGGAAACAAGACTAAATCGCTTCATCATTTCAACATTCAACTATAAACTTAAACGAAATTTTTGTATTAATAGTTCTTACAAATTGCATGCAAAGATATGATGTTTAATCATTTCAAATCTTGTACCACATAAAATGTTTTACTGGCAACCTGAACGGATAATCAAATTTTTATTTTAAAAATAAGTAACTTTGCAGGCTATTTCTGAACATACAATAACGTAAGAATGTTTATATATACTAGACTATAAATTACATTTTAATATGGCAAACAATAAAGTACTTTTGATGATTTTGGATGGTTGGGGAATTGGAAACCACGATAAATCGGATGTTATTTTCAGCACATCAACACCATATATCGATGGTTTAACAAAAAAATATCCCAACTCACAACTCCTTACTTGTGGGGAGCACGTTGGTTTACCCGATGGACAAATGGGAAACTCGGAGGTTGGGCACCTAAATATTGGTGCAGGTAGAGTTGTATATCAGGATTTGGTTCGTATTAACAAGGATATCAAGGAAAATCAACTGAGCAAAATGCCCGTTTTGGTTGATGCTTTAAAATATGCTAAGGATAAAAATGTAGCTGTTCACTTTTTAGGGCTAGTTTCTGACGGAGGCGTACACTCACTCGATAAGCACCTTTTCAGCCTTTGCGATATTACCAAGGATTTTGGTTTGAACAAAGTTTTCATTCACGCACTAACCGATGGTAGAGATACCGACCCTCAGAGCGGATTAGGTTTTGTTCGTGAACTGGAGAATCATCTCAAGAAAAGTAATGGAACTATTGCCTCATTGATTGGTCGATACTACACCATGGACCGAGATAAGCGCTGGGAACGTGTAAAGGAAGGGTATGATTTACTTGTTCACGGTAAGGGAAAACCTTCAACCGACATTGTAAAATCCATTGAAGAATCCTACAAAGAAGGCGTTACCGATGAATTTATCAAGCCAATTGTAAAGGTTGATAATCAGGGCAACCCAGTAGGATTAGTTAAAGAGGGCGATGTGGTTATTTGCTTCAACTTCCGTACGGATCGCTTACGCGAAATCACTATTGCGTTAACTCAAAAAGATATGCCTGAGTTTGGCATGAAAACAATGCCACTACATTACGTTACAATGACCCGCTACGACGATACCTTCAAGAATGTAAACGTTATTTACGAGAAAGATAATTTAATTAACACTTTAGGCGAAGTTGTATCGAGCAAAGGACTAAAGCAGCTCCGAATTGCCGAAACTGAAAAGTACGCTCACGTAACGTTCTTCTTCTCTGGTGGTCGTGAACAGGAATTCAATGGCGAAAGTCGTATTCTTATTCCATCGCCAAAGGTTGCAACCTACGATTTACAACCCGAAATGAGCGCATTCCTAGTAAAGGATGCCATTGTTGGGGAACTCAACAAAAAAACACACGACTTTATATGTCTTAACTTTGCAAATGGCGATATGGTTGGCCATACCGGCATATACAGCGCAATACAGAAAGCTATTCAGGCCGTTGACCAATGTGTTAGCGAGGTTGTTGAAGCGGCAAAAGCAAATGGCTATGAGGTTATTATCATTGCCGACCACGGAAATGCTGATTATGCCTTGAATGATGACGGCACACCTAATACTGCTCACTCCTTGAATCCTGTTCCAATTATCCTAGTATCGGATAAGTACAAGAGTGTTGATAAGGGTATTCTTGCCGATGTTGCACCAACTGTACTTTCAATTATGGGATTACCAATTCCATCGGAAATGGAAGGAAAAGTGCTCTGCAAGTAACACTCTAAACTGATGATGATTCAAATTGATGATAAGGTAGTAAGCAGCGAAATCCTTCAAAAGAAATTCTGCTGCGATATTGTTCAGTGCAAGGGACTTTGCTGTGTTCATGGTTCCTCTGGGGCACCCCTATCTGCCGAAGAGGCTATAGTGCTGGAGGAAATACTCCCAAAAGTAAAACCTTACATGGTGAAAGCAGGCATTGAAGCAGTAGAAAAGCAAGGAACATCAGTAACCGATACCGACAGCGATTTGGTTACACCTTTGGTAGATGGGAAGGAGTGCGCCTACGTTGTATTCCAGGATGGTATTGCAATTTGTGCCATTGAAAAAGCTTGGTTCGACAAAAAGGTCGATTTTCGTAAGCCAATTTCCTGCCACCTCTACCCTATCCGTGTTAAGGACTACGAAACATTTACTGCACTAAACTACGATGTGTGGGATGTTTGTGCTCCTGCCCGAAAACTTGGAGAGAATAAAGGTTTGCCCATTTATAAATTCCTAAAAGATGCAATAATTAGAGCATACGGCGAGGATTTCTACGAACAAATGGAGGAGGCCGAAAAATTACTATCTTCACAAAAATCAGAATAAATATAAATCTAAATAACTATGGAACACATCAAAACTTACATTGAGTCCAACAAGGAGCGATTCCTGGATGAACTTTTCGGTTTACTGCGTATTCCATCTATAAGTTCACTATCCGACCATAAAAACGATATGGTTAGAGCTGCTGAGTACTGGAAGGAAACCATCCTTAAAGCAGGAGCCGACAAGGCAGTTGTAATGCCAACACCCGGTAATCCTGTTGTTTATGGCGAGAAAATTATCGACCCAAAACTCCCAACAGTTCTTGTTTATGCACATTACGATGTAATGCCTGTTGACCCAATTGAGCTTTGGAAATCGAACCCTTTTGAGCCAGAAATTCGCGACGGTAAAATTTGGGCTCGTGGTGCCGACGATGATAAAGGGCAAGGCTTTATGCACGCCAAAGCATTTGAGTTGATGGTAAAAACCAACACACTTCCTTGCAACGTAAAATTTATGATTGAGGGTGAAGAGGAAATTGGCTCTACCAATCTTGGTAAATTCTGCGCCGACAATAAGGACATGCTTAAAGCTGATATTATCCTAGTTTCAGACACCGGAATGATTGCCCGCGACATACCTTCCATCACCACAGGATTACGTGGATTAGCGTATGTAGAGGTAGAGGTAATTGGACCAAACCGTGACCTACACTCAGGTTTATTTGGCGGTGCGGTGGCAAACCCTGCCAATATCTTGGCAAAAATGATTGCTTCGCTACACGATGATAACGGTCGTATAACCGTTCCTGGTTTCTACGACGATGTTATGGACGTAAGCCCCGAGGAGCGTGCCGATATGGCCCGTGCACCTTTCAGCCTCGACAATTACAAAAAGGCGTTGGATATTGACGAAATTCATGGCGAAAAAGGCTACACCACCATGGAGCGCACTGGAATTCGTCCAACCTTAGATGTAAATGGAATATGGAGCGGTTACATTGGCGAAGGAGCAAAAACAGTTCTACCTTCGAAGGCTAATGCTAAAATATCTATGCGTTTAGTCCCAAATCAGGAACATCATAAGATTGCTGAGCTATTCCAAAAGCACTTCGAGTCCATTGCACCAAAGTATGTAAAGGTAAAAGTTACTCCACATCATGGTGGCCAAGGTTATGTTGCCCCAACCAACACTGCTGGATATATGGCTGCAAGCAAAGCTATAGAGGAAGTATACGGAAAGAAACCAGTTCCTTTCCGTAGTGGTGGTAGTATTCCAATCATCAGCACTTTTGAGCAAGTGCTTGGCGTTAAAACTATCCTATTAGGATTTGGTTTAGAGTCTGATGCTATTCACTCGCCAAATGAAAATTATCCTTTGGAGCAGTTTTTCAATGGAATTGAGGTTATCCCAAGATTTTACAAGCATTACGCAGAGCTAAGCAAAAAATAGTGTTAAAAGGGGAGATTACTCCCCTTTTTTAGTTTTACGAGTTGGTGTTTTTCTCTTTTTTCTTGTAACTTTAGCAAGAATCAAACATTCTTTAGCCATGAAAAGAAACATCCTTGTATTGCTTGCTTCTGCTTTGATAGGCTTATCGGCCTGCAATACTTCATCCCAAAAAAGCGAAGCTACTCCATCCGATAAAGCAAAGGAAAGCATTGATAACTGGATGGGTTCAAAGCCCTCCGAGTACCCCGGCTACAAACCTGTTGACTTTGGCGAATTAACCCCTCGCTACCAACGAAGCAACAAAACATATCATCTTTACAACTTAATTGAGGAGGAGAAAGCGAAGACTAACCCTAGCCAAGAGAAACTCGACAGCCTATCAAGTCTCCTCGAGCAAAATAAAGGTGAATTCCTAGGTTATACAATTCTACATAAATATCACATTAAAAATAACACAGGGGAAATCATTGAAAATGAAAACCTCTTCTTTTTAGACTCATTATTCCGAATTATTACCATTTTAAATGCCGATGCCTACGACCAAATTATGAACGAAAAATTAATTTTCAGGCAAGAACTACCCGATACACTAAAGCATTAATCGTATTCTCATATATCCGAAAGGCTTTTCAAAATAATTGGAAAGCCTTTTCTGTTTAACAACCAAATGCATAGATTGTATAAAATAAAAAGCCCTCGAATTTCTTCGAGGGCTGTGGTGCCACCAGGAATCGAACCGGGGACACAAGGATTTTCAGTCCTTTGCTCTACCAACTGAGCTATGGCACCAGCGCTTAATTGCGGTGCAAATATATATGATTTTTGTTTTCCTCCAAAACCTATTAATCAATTTTGAAGTTTTTTTTTACACTTTTCATTCAGCCCACTATAAATGAAACCCTTATGAAAATAAAAAAATATATTTTTGTTCCTTCCTAACATTTAAATAGCTTTGTAGTTTAAATTGCATTAATGGATTTCGAGATTCACTCCTTAAATAATGGCATTAGAGTAGTACACAAGCGTGTTAATTCACCTGTGGCATATTGTTGCATTATGGTAAATGCTGGTACTCGCGATGAATTGGAGCACGAACATGGAATGGCCCATTTTATTGAGCACGTCATTTTTAAGGGTACTAAAAAACGCCGTGCTTACCACATCATGAGCAGGCTTGAGGATGTTGGCGGCGAACTTAACGCTTACACCACTAAGGAAGAAACTGTTGTTCATGCCACATTTCTTAAGGACGATTATAGCAGAGCATTTGAGTTGCTATCGGATATCGTTTTTCGCTCAACGTTCCCAGAGAAAGAAATTATCAAAGAAAAAGATATCATTATTGATGAAATAAACTCATATAAGGATAACCCTTCAGAACTAATATACGACGACTTTGAAGACCTAATTTACGAGGGTCATCCATTCGGTAGAAATATTTTGGGCACAAAACGTCATCTAAAAAAATTCACCAGAAAAAATATAAGCGAATTTATTTCTCGAAATTACAATACCGACCAGATGATTTTTTGCTCGGTTGGCGATATCCCTTTCAGTAGAGTAAAAAAACTAGCCGAACGGAATTTAGGCTGGATTAGTAGTAATTTCCGTAAGACTCCAAGAACGTCGATAAACCTTTATCATCCTAAGTCAAAGAGCATAAATAAGTCAACATACCAAACCCATTGCATCTTAGGTACTGTAGCGTACGACCTACACAATCCTAAGCGTATTGCAATGCATTTGTTGAACAATATTCTTGGTGGTCCTGGTTCAAACTCAAGGCTAAATTTAGCATTAAGGGAGAAACATGGATATGCCTACAACACTGAGTCGATGTATACACCGTACACCGATACGGGACTATTTACCATATACTTTGGCACCGATAAGGACAACCTAGATAAAGCATATAAGTTAGTTCTAAAAGAACTTGAAAAAATAAGAGAACAAAGGCTAGGAGTTATGCAACTCTTCAAAGCAAAACGACAGTTAATTGGTCAAATGGCCATAGCAACCGAAAGTAATGAGAGCATAATGCTTTCGGCAGCAAAAAGCTACTTGGTTTACGAACAGCCCGACGACTTAAGTACGGTTATCAATCAAATTGAGAATATTTCTGCCGCCGATATTATGGAAGTTGCCAACGAAATTTTAGCCCCCAACCTCCTATCCACTTTAATATATAGGTGAAAATGATTAATTCAAATAACGACCTGGAGCAGTACCTGCTAAATCACACAACACCTATCGACGAGGTGCTTCAGGAGTTAATTAGGCATACTCATCTTACTGAATTCAACCCCAGAATGCTAAGCGGTGAAATACAGGGCAAATTCTTAGAGTTCATTTGCCTTATGCTAAAACCCCAAAGAGTACTGGAAATTGGAACTTTTACAGGCTTTGCCACAATCTGCATGGCAAGAGCATTACCCGAAAAATCAATTATCGACACCATTGAGGTAAACGATGAACTCCAGGACACAGTAGTAACTTTCCTGAGCAAAGCAGGCGTTTCGCACAAGGTTAATCCACATTTTGGCGACGCTTGTCAAATCATTCCAAACCTTGGTAACTCATACGATTTAGTGTTTATCGATGGTGACAAGAGAGAGTACACAGAATACTACAACCTAATATTTCCCTTTGTCAAAAACGGAGGCTACATTATTGCCGATAATGTGCTATGGAACGGCAAGGTTTTGGATAAAAACTCAACAGATGTTCAAACTTTGGAAATTCTAAAATTCAACAATACCGTGCAAAACGACGAGAGGGTTGAAAACATTTTGCTTCCTTTACGCGATGGTTTAATGCTTATACGCAAGTTATAACCAACCCAACAGCCGTTAAACCTTTTTACAACAATTTCGTTATACTATTGAACAACAGTAGTTAAATTACATTATATGGCTCAATACTCAATTAAACAAATGGAGTTGCTTTCTGGTATAAAAGCCGCTACCATTAGAATGTGGGAGAAACGTTATACAATTTTTTCTCCTAACAGAACCGACACCAACATCAGAAGGTATAACGATGATGATGTTCGTTTCATCATCAATATATCGCTTTTACTAAAACGCGGTTTTAGAATTAGCAAATTGGCAAATTTGTCGCTAGAAGAACTCTCCGACCTTGCTTCAAAATTTGTTACCGACTATAAGTTGGGTAACAACAATATTGAACCTCTTGTTTCAGCCACATTAGAATTTAATGAAGCTGCAATCCTTGAGCCAATAATTGAAAGCGCCAACAAGCATGGTAACGAGTATGCCTTTGAATCGTTGGTTTTGCCATTTCTGAAACGCCTTGGCGACCTATGGCAAACAGGCGCAATTTCAACTGCTCACGAGCATTTTGCAAGCAACGTGGTGCGTAACCACATAAGCTATATATATAAAACAAGCGTTAAGCCCGATGTGGGCAAAACCAGCCCAATAATATTCTTCCTTCCCGAAGGAGAATTCCACGATATGGGCTTGCTTTACTTTGCCTATGTAGCAAAAAATGCGGGCTACAAAACAATTTATCTGGGCCAATCGACTCCTATTGAAGATGTAATTAAAGCAACCAAGGAGTTGAAGTGCAAAATGGTTTTCACATCATTCTACTCATTTGTAAATACAACACCCGAAGAGGTTATTGAGATATTTGCAAAGGAGTTGCCAAAAGTGGAAATTATTGCCACAGGACATGTTTTTGAGGAAATCACTGTACCACCTAAGGTAACCTTTGTTTCCTCTGCTCAAGACTTAATTAAAGCATTCGGTAAAATAGACCCCACGATGGTTCGATAAACTTTTTCTTTTTAAATTTTAAAAAATCCTGCCGATAGCAGGATTTTTTTTATTTAGAAGTAATTTATACAATATTCATAAACACCAAACCATTAAAGCAGTTCAAACCGTTTTTTATTTAGAACGATTCTACAATAGATATTTATCAATTATACTTCTCTTGTTTTTTGTTTAGACTTAATCTAAATTTGCATAAACAGTTTATTTATAATTAGTCTAACTAAAAACAAAAACATATGTCACAGCAAGAATTCAACACCGCGCTGATAGAACTTGAGCCAAACTTGGAAAGATTTGCTTACAGCTTAACCGCTAATCACGAAGATGCAAGAGACCTTTTACAGGAAACATATTTAAAGGCTCTCACCTATAAGGACAAGTTTGAGGACAATACCAATATTAAAGCATGGACCTTCACCATAATGAAGAACACATTCATTAACAACTATCGTAAGGCCGTTAAGCAAAATACAACTTTCGACTCCAGCGATAATCAGTTTATGATTAACAGCAAGTCCGAAAATTACGGACCTGACTCCATGTACTCGCATAGCGAGATTAGCAAAAAGATTGATGCACTAGAGGATGATTTTCGTCTACCATTCCAAATGCACACCTCGGGCTATAAGTACAAGGAGATTGCGGATAAACTAAACTTAAAAATTGGTACTGTGAAAAGCAGGATTTTCTTCTCGCGCCAAAAGTTAATGACAGCACTAAAGGATTATGAATAATCTTCTTAGCAATAAATACTTAAAAGCTCGGTTTACACCGGGCTTTTTTATTTCGGCAAACTGTAATCCTAATTTTTTGTATATTTATCATATTAAACAAACATTTAATAAAAGTTTAATCTGTTTTTATTTAATTTTTGATTTGGATTGCTAATATTGTATAAACCTAAAACCTGATTGTATATGCAAGTAAAAGGAACCGCTGTAAAAACAATCCCAGAATTTATAAAAGATAAGCATTCCGATAAGTATAGTGGATGGTTTAACCAACTCCCCGAAAAATCAAAGGCAATATTCCAAAAGGGTGTTGCAGCCCCAAACTGGTATCCAATTGAGGACGCAATAATCACCCCTACCGCACTGATGTCGATGCATCTGTATGGAAACGAAAAAGATGGAGCATGGCAGTGCGGACGATACAGTGCAGATATTGCACTCAATGGTGTTTATAAAATTTATGTAAAAATGAGTTCCCCTGGTCATATTATTGATAGAGCAGGCCGTGTGCTACAGGCATACTATGAACCCTCGGAAATAACGGTTGTTGGCAGAACAGACAAGAGTGTGACGCTTCACCTAGTTAAGTTCCCAAAACTACACAAGGTTATAGAGTATAGGTTTGCTGGATGGATGGAACGTGCGCTTGAAATTTCGGGATGTAAGAACATTAGGATAGACATACCAAAATCACTCACAAAAGGCGATAATCTCTCGGAGTTTAAGATAACTTGGGACTAATTTGCAATCATAAACTAAAAGGGCTTCGAGTTTTCGAGGCCCTTTTTTTCGTTTAAACAATTATTTAATTGAACTTTTTTATGCTGATTTTCAGGCGTTAAGAAAATTTTTCAAAAAAAAGTAAAAAAAAGGGGTAACAATTCAGCATCGTTTCGGATATAGTTGTAGAATCCGGGAATAGGGTATCACATAATTTTTAGAGCCGAAAAACTATGTTAGTACCTTAATCAACATCAACACCACCCTATTCCCCATTCTTTTCTTTGAAATAAGAGGATATACCAAAGAGGGAATAGGAACCTTAAAACCATTAAATAAACTATTGTTGTTCACCTTTTGCCCATTATAGTAAACCCATTCCCTCTTCCTCTTTTTCTATGCTAATCAATTTTCGGCCAAAATCTGACGCATACATTTTCGCACTAAGGTTTCCTTTTTGAAATCGGATATATTTAAATGCTTTAGGTTATCAACTATTCGGGGAGTGACTTTGCGTTCAATTTCAATAGCAATATCGGAGGGTATACTTTCATAATTGTTAAGAAATTTATAGTAATACTCCTCGGTTAAGAGCTGGTTTAGTTCGGCTTTTACAGAACATGCAAGACCTTCAACATCCACCAATGCATCTTCTATAAGAATTTTTGCATTAATCGTATTGTCGCACTCACTTAAAGGCAACCTTTCGGAACATTCCGAATTTTTCTGGCTAAACAATTCCTGAACTAACGATAGCAATGGCATGGGGTTTTGAGTATTTAATGTTATCGATTTGAAATTTAAGACAAACATCCGATGAACTTTTCCTTTTATTTTACGTACACATTTAACAAGAAAAGGTTCAAATACACTTATGATATTATTTAATACTTTTTGAGTAAGAATTGTTACCCTCAAAAACGAACTTTTTTCAAAAAAACAGGCATTCAATGTTTTATATCATATTTTTGATTTTTTCTTGATGGTTTTTTTGTTTCATTTGACCGATATTACATATTTTTGTTAAAATCACCTAAGGTTTTCCCATGCAAGAATACACGGACAGCGAAATAATAGATTGCCTAAAAAGAAGACAAAATGAGGTTGTCCGATATCTTTTTGATAGATACCTGCCAATGGTACGTCTTATGGTTTATAAAGCGGGCGGCACACCAGATGAGGCCAGAGACATATTTCAGGATGGATTAATCATTATGATTGAAAAGATAGATCAAGGCGATTTTGTCCTTACATGTAAGTTTAAAACATACCTTTTTAGCGTTTGTAAGAACCTTTGGCTTAAATTGCACGAAAAGAAGGAGGCGGCTGCAAACTACCTCAACCGACGACTTCAGGAGGATGATTTTGTGGAAATTCCCGACGATTACGATCAGGAAGTTTACCAAAAAATAATTCTGGACGTATTTGAAACGCTGGAACCAGGGTGTCAACAAATCTTGAAACTTTACTGGCAAGAGTTTTCGCCAAAGGAAATTGCCGAGAAATTGGGACTTACGTACGGCTACGTAAAGAAAAAGAAATGCGAGTGCCAACAGGTATTACTCACTAGAATTCAAAACCATCCAGACTTTAAAATGATTAAAAGAACCGAAAATAGTCTTACATAAACCTTACACATCCTTCACAATGAACAACTCCATTAAATACGCTATAGACTATAAGGACGGCAACCTTTCCGAATCGGAAATGTTGAAGTTTGAGGATGAACTAGCAAAAGATAAAGACCTCAGATTTGAATTCAACCTGTTAAATTCAGTAGATAAAGCAATGCGAGCAAAACTCGACATTGAAGATGTGAATGAAGATATCAACCTAAAAAATATTGACAACGAATCGAAAAAAGTTGTGGCTGAATACAACAACGAGTCGGCAAAGCATAGCGATATAAAAGCATTTATAAGCGAAGCTTTAATGACCGACGAGGAGAAGGAGATTGCCCAAATTGAAAGTGAAATTAACGAAAAGGGTGTTGACACGATAACCGCTGATTGGGTTCAAGATTGGAATAATAGCCAAACTGGTTTTGCTAGCATTAAGCACAAAGAGGTTACACAATTCGTAAAGCAGTCGATTATCAAAGAAACTCAAACAAAACCTGCCGATTTAAAGATATCGTGGTATAAAACAACCTTAACAAGGACTATAAGCATTTCTGCAGCGGCTACGCTTGCTCTTTTCTTTGTTGTGCGTTCTTTTATTTCGCCGTCTAGTCCTCAAAATTTATTTGAAACAAACTATAAGCCCTACCAAGCATTTACATCAGTTACCCGTAGCGACGAGGATAATACAGTCAACTACAACCAAGCAATTGTTAATTACAGGCAGGGGAACTACGAATTAGCCGCTATAGAATTCGAACTACTGATGAAATCCGATACATTCAACGTTGCTCCATACTTCTTTGCTGGCTTATCGCAAATTGAACTGGGTAATTACAGCAAGGCCATAGAACTTTTAGACGAGGTAGTTAAGAAAAATCGGGATTTCTCAACCGAAGCACGATGGTATCTTGGGTTAACTTACCTTAAAACAGGGGACACATTAAAATCAATAACCTACTTTACCGACCTAAAAGAAAACTCTAACTACTACAAAAGTCAAGCGGCAACGCTACTTAAAAAGTTAGATTAATAAGGATTCAAGAAAGATATTAGTTAAACTTTATCCTCTTATTTCTGATATACCTATAAACTAGAAATATTCCTACAACTATTACAGCTATAGCCATATACCATAACTTTCGGTAAGGAGTACCATGTATAGGCAACTTATTGCCAAGCACTTGGTACGAAGCCCAGAAGTATGGATTTGAGTAAGTTGGAGTTGAATTTTCTAGATATTTCAGCTTTGCCAATCGCATAGCTTCGTCCTTGGTTATTCCCTTTGATAAGTTCCAGTAAAACTCGGCCATTATAAACGAACTGGCCTCATCGTTAACATCCCAAAGCGTGTTTACTACGGATGATGCACCTGCAAGGAAGAAACTTCTTCCTAGACTCATAATTCCTTCGCCATGGTACAAAGTTCCTGTGCCTGTATTGCAGGCACTAAGAACAACCATTGGCGACTCCACCCTATTCATACTAATCTCGTAGTTGTAAAGCCTTCCGTCGTCAACGGAATCCTTGTTGTTATCAAAAATCAAATATGAGAACTTTGAGTCCAAAGTGTCGGTGGCCGAATGCATTGCAAGATGCAAAATGGAGTTTTGGGTCAAGGTCGATTTAAATGAACTCTCGGTAGCTTTACCCCCTGAGTACTCGGTTCCAACAAAGAAATTATTTGTGCCGCGGGTTTCAGTTTTTGCGCCAAGCAAGTTTGCCAATGAGTTTGAAGCAAATGAAGCCGTTGTGTAATCGGGAATAAAAGAGTTGAGCCTGTTGGTACCCTTTTTACCTCCAGAATAGTAAAAAGAGGTAGAATAGGAATAGGCTATTGAGTAATCGAAAATTAAAAACTTTAACCCATCGAAACCAAACCTTTTCCTTTGGGGTAATTCCTTAATAAATGCCTCGAAGGGCAAATAGGAAAGCTCCTCGTCGGGGATAATAACCAAGCTGGTTCCTGCAATGTTCTCCTTTATGGGGCTAACTAAATTTTGGTACATATACGCCAACGCATTAATGTAGGAGTTGTAAACATCGGCGGATTGGCTAAAATCGGCCTTAACCGCTGCTTGCTTTATAGCACCCACGTTATTGGAAAAAAGTGAATCCACCTGCACCTTAACATATTTAAGACCCTTACGGTTGAGTGTAAAAATGTAAAAGTCGCGTTTACCGTTATTATACCTATGTGGAATAAAATACTCCACAATAGTTTCGGTTGAACTTAACTTGCGTTTTATTTCCGAAAACTCCAACGGTTTAGCTTTTATAACCTGCTCATTGAATAGGCTGGAGAGGCTCCGTATATCGCCATAGTTCTGCTCACTTGCACGGTTTAACTGGAAAATTTTATCCTTCCAAAGTTCAATTTTCTGTGAATCGGGCTTGGTTTTCTGCGACTCGTCCTGTATCAGCTTGTTGTACGAATAAATTTGCGATAGTAGCTCGTTACGCCTTAAAAGAATAGTGTCAGAGGTGGTTTTGCTGTAGAGCAACTCATTATCGGCAATCTCGTCGGTTAGTACACGAGCCTTACTTAAGCTGGATATGCTGTACATTCGCTCTACGTACTTCTGGTCGCTCGTAAGCGCATGCATTAAACTGGCAATTTCTATAGCCGACAGGTAGGTATCCTTCTCGTTCTGTGCTAAATACAGCTTGCTCTCCACCGAGAGGTACTCGCTACGGATTTTCTCAATAACCTCCAGCGCCAAGTTAATGGTTTGGTACCCGCCCTGCAAAAACTCCAACCTTTTTGCAGAGTTTTGCTGCTGCTCGGCAAGCAGTGCAAATGCCTGAGCCTTACCCTTTAGGTTATCGAGCAGGCGATAGCTAAAAATTGCCGACCCCACGGTTGGATTGGAGAAGATATTTGTATCGTTAAAATCGCGGACAACCGCAACAAGTGCCTTCTGGTAAAATTCCAACGCCTTAGGGTATTCCTTTTCCTCGGTATAGTAATCGCCCAATAACTTATAGGCTAAAGAAACAAACGGATGCTTAGCCCCGTAGTTTTTAAGGCAAACCTCCAACGCCCGCTGATGAACCTGAAGCGACTCCTGCTTACGCCCAGTTGAACGGAGAAAAAGGCCATAATCGAATAGCACGCTGGTTATTCGGTAGTAATCGGGGCCAAACTCGCTGTTAAAGGACTCTATACTTTTAAGAAAAAATTTCTCGGCATTTACATTATCTGTAAGTTTAACGTAAACCTTTGCAAGGTTTAGGTAAACCAAAGCCTTTTCCGATAGGATAAACTTCTCCCTTAAATTACAACTTTGATGAAGATATCGCAAAGCACTAGAGAACTCCCCCTTCTCGTAGTAGGTAAGACCAAGGTTTAAATAACCGGTAGAAATTTTATAGTAAATATTTTTACTGGGCTTTGGCTGAGATTGATAAAACTTTAAGGCTTGATTTAGAAAATCTATTGCTTTAGCATACTCCTTAACTATACCGTAAATTCTGGACTTATTTACATAAACATCGGCTAACTCTTCTGAAACTCCATTTAAAATCAATAATTTCTCGGCATGATTAATGTATTCTAAAGCTTTATCGTATCTCCCAAATCTGTTATAAACTACCCCTAAATTATTATAACTAGCCACAAGGTATTCCTGCGAAATAGAGTCACGTCTATCCAATAAGTTTAATAATACCTTCTCCGCATTTATCAAATCTCCCTGGACATAAAAAGAAGAAAACCGCTTATACTCCCCTACAATATTTTCATTCTGGGGCCTTGAAGAAAAGCCAATTAGAATAAGTATTATGAATACCCCAAATTTTTGCATTGTACAGAAAGTGAACAATGCAATGATACAAAAAAGGGCAATTAGATACTAGTGTCAATAGGCAAAACATCCTATTACTTAGGATTATTTGTTGGAGGAGGTGTTGCTGGTTTCGGAATAATAATAATATCACCACCACCATTATCCTCTCCCTCTCCACCGCAAATAGATTTCATTTGGGAAAAGTTTAACTTTTGGCTATGGTTAAGCTGTGACTTTAATTGGTCTAAAGTATTTACTGAGCCTTTTGCTTGTTTTTGAGTTTTCATTGCTGTAACTGTTATGGGTTCTTTTTTACAGTTACATTCCGAACGGAGGGAATAAGTTACCTATCATTTTGAATATTTTTATTATATTATTGATTTTCAATATTTTAATTTATTAAAATTAAGTATATCCAAAAGAATTTAGAGTAACAAACTTTTACTCCCTAAGCAAAAAAACTAAACAGCTGTTAGGGCAAAAGTAATAAATTCATCTTATTGTTTTTCAGTCTGTTAATATTTTTATGGCAAAATATAGGTAACAATTTGGCGGCGCTTCCTATAAAACATCAAAAAGGAACCAACAAAAAACCTAAACAATGCCCGATTACTATTTAACAAAACGAACCAACTTTACGGGAACCCGAGCAGTGCATAAGGAGGGCTGCCCATTTCTGCAAAAGAACAGTAAAAGTATTTACCTGGGTAACTTTAGCACGTGCAACAACGCCATATGGAAAGCCCGTATGATTTTTGATAACTCCAGCGCCTGCATATTCTGCGCCAAGGAGGGAGTAGCCATGAACGCACCAGCCTACGCGGAGTGGAATATGTTCTCTACCTCCTAGGTTAGGCCATAAACATAAAACAAATGAATGTAATTATTTAAACCATTTGTTTGCAAACGTTTAACTATTATATAATTTTATAAATCAATAATAAACTTATTGATATACTTTTTATAGTTTTAATGAATTAACAGCCTCAAGTAAAAGAAGGAAATATGGTATATGGATAAGTAAGTTGTATGCAATTTTCAAGACCGACCTAAGGGAATCTCACTGTGTATCGATTCAAAAAGAAATATTTTGACATAATGTTGCACTTTCGGACAACATTTACTATCTTTGTACCGTATGAGCAATGAAAAGATTAGAACGGTAGTTTTGTACAAGGATTACTTTACGGATTTCTTTGAAAAGCAAAAGAAGAAAGTAAAGGATAAAATCATTTGGACATTTAGGCTCATTGAAACCTTGAAACAAGTCCCTGAAGACTATTTGAAGCACATTGAAGGGGCAAATGGACTCTATGAAATAAGAATTCAGCAGGGAAGCGATATATTTAGAATATTCTGCTTCTTCGACAAGGGAAAGCTAATAGTGCTCGCAAATGGTTTTCAGAAAAAAACACAGAAAACACCGAAAGCAGAAATTGAGAAGGCGTTGAAAATAATGGAGGAGTATGAAAAAGAAAAGTAACTTGAAATCGCTAGACGAGTTTATCGAAGAACAATACGGCAAACGCGGTACTAATAAACGAGAAAAATTCGAAAAAGAGTTTGAGGCGTTTAAACTTGGCGTTCTCATTCAGCAAGCTAGACTGGAGAAGGGAATGACACAAGAGGAACTTGCCGAAAAGTGTGGTACAAACAAAGGCTATATCTCTAAGATAGAAAATAACGTAAAGGAAGTTAGACTTTCCACTCTTCAACGTATTGTTGAAATCGGCCTTGGCGGACATTTAGACCTGTCTATTAGATTTTAATTTTCAAAAAAACTGCATACAACAGGTGGTTTAGCCTACTGGGGCTGATGATGCAGATACGAAAGTTTTTAGTAATTTAGTATGGTTTTAACGTGGGATGACGCCGCTGGCTCTTAACTCCCCAGCAGCCCAAACCACCGACCGTTGGCGTTCATTGTAAGAGGATGGCATAATTTATTTACCTAATAACACATATTAAAAAATTAATTAACATTAGAATATTAAAAATGTATTATGTTGAGAATTGCTTTTTTAATAACACTTTTAATTTTAACAAAAAATTTCTTTGGGAAAGAGTTATATAGAATTCCCTTTGAATTTAAAGGGGATAGAATATTTATTAATGTTCAAGTTAACAAGACAAAGTGTAAATTCTTATTTGACACAGGTGCTTTCACAAGTTCAATTGATAGCATGTTAAATGTAAAAGAAAAATTTAATATAAAACCAAGCAAGAACGTAATAAATGTTACTATAAACAATTTCACAACAAACAAATCTTTTGGCATTTTAGACCACAACAAATATGGTGGAGGCTTATATGATGGAGTCATTGGAATTTCATTTTTTGCTGAGTATCTAGTTGAAATTAACTATGATGACAATGAATTGAGGTTATATTCTAAAGATGATGATATAATTAATCGATTCCAAAAAATTCACACGATACATCATATGAATAACATGGTGATTTTTGGATTATTTTCAACGATGGGCACAATATATTTAAACGAAACGGACTCTATTTCGGGTATTTTTTTAATAGATACTGGCAGTTCTCGTAATATCACAATTTTAGAAAAAAATGCTTCTTCACTTGAGACTGCTAATTTAAAACATTTTAGCATAGAGTACTTTAATGCAAGTTATCACGGTTTTAATAAATCCCGGTACTATAAAATACCTAATATTAAATTTTTTAATCATTCGATTGACAGTGTAGTCATTGACTGTTCTTATGGTAAGAATGGAGATTTATCTATTTTTTGCGATGGAATAATTGGTGGTCAATTTTTAAAAAATTTCAATTTATTAATAGATTATGAAAACAGTCTATTTTACATTAAAAGAAAAGAAAATAATAATCTATTCTGTAATAGATATATTAGCGATGGTATAGGGCTAAAATATCAAGATAATAAAAGTGTTAACCCAATTATTTCCTCTTTAATAACTGGAAGTTGCCATAATGTCAAACTTGGCGATATAGTTTTAAGAATAAACGGGGAATCTCCAAATAGAGATTCAATCTTTAAAGGTAATTTTGAAATTGGAAAAGTTAATATATATACAATAAAAAGGAACAAAGAAATTTTTGAAATAAGCACTGAGGTGAGGAACCTTTTATAAGAAAACTTACATTAAAGAGCAAATTTATAATAGTTGACTAATAATGAATAAAATAACAAAACGCCAACACGCGGTTACATCTACTGGGGCTGATGATGCAAAAACGAAAGTTTTTAGTAATTTAGTATTGCTATAACGTGGGATGAAGCCGCTGGCTTCTAACTCTCTAACAGCCCACCCCCCCGGCTGTTCCCAATAAAAACTATAAAAAATGAAGAAATTTTTCCTTGTTTTATTTTTGTGCGGAATTACACTTTTATCCTGCAAACCCGAAAAGGACAGATTAAAAGAAGAAAATTCCCGACTATGGGAGGAATACAGAAAGAAAGAGGAAGAAATTATCAGGCTTGAAAAGCGACTGGACAGCTTAAATAACGTGGATGAAGTTTTAATGAAAGAGTTCCTGAATAAACAGGGTTCATTAAAAAAATAACACCTACCACCTCCAACCCTATTTACAGACAAAAAAATATTACTACTTTAGTTTCAGCATCACAGATGTTGGCTACTGGGATTTAATTTTTAAACCCAATAAACCACTAACCGCTATGCTTTAGCTATAGTTACATTTTACAAAATGTTTGACAATAAATACCCACAAAAACGCTACATTCCATAACCCAAAAAATCATAGCATTAAGGCTAAAGAACAATTAAATAAAATACCAATGAAAAAGCATTTACTAATAGGATTGATTTTTTTGAATATAATTTTATCGTGTACAAGTCGTAAAGATGTAAATTCCAGAGATTATGCCATAATTACACCTGTAAAAGAAGTAAGTGAATTTTACGAAATTCCTTTAGACACATCGGGTACAAAGGAAAAAACAGAGGTTGTAAAATATATTGATGGGTCGGCGGAACTATCTTACACATACGACTTTATTGAAACCGAAGAATTTGTGCCCCTATTCTACACAATTAAAGTTGAAAAGGAGAGATCGGTTAAAGATGCAATGGAGGTTTTCCTTTTAACAAAAACTACTTTTAAAGCAACAAATGCTGCTGTAGGATTAACGCTGAATGAGGTTGAAGAAATTGCATTACCAGGAGAGCAAACCTACTATGCCATAAGGCTTAAAAACAACGAACCCAATGGCATTATCCTTATCATCAGGAAAAATAGTACCGTTTACTCTCTGATAACATCGGGCTTATACTCCAGCGACCATAGCCTAGTGACAGATTTAGTTTTACCAAAACTGGATAATCTGGAGTCTATAGTAATTAGGTAACTTAATTTCAACAAAATGAGCAATACAAGAGTATTTAAAATGCCATTTGCAACTGTATACCCGTTGTACATACAAAAAGCCGAAAAGAAAGGCCGTACAAAGGCCGAGGTGGATACTGTTATTTATTGGCTTACGGGATACAACGAGCAAACTTTGCAGCAGCAAATAAACAACAAGGTGGATTTTGAAACTTTTTTTGCCCAAGCACCACAAATTAACCCGAATGCAGCCAAAATTACCGGTGTAGTTTGCGGTTGCCGGGTTGAAGAGGTTGAGGACGAACTTATGCGTAAAATTCGCTACCTCGATAAACTGGTAGACGAACTGGCTAAGGGAAAAGCAATGGATAAGATTTTAAGGGCGTAATCGCATGGGAATTAGTGCATAAAGGGGCTTTTCTTTCTAGTTAACAACTACTCAAAATAGTGCAAGTACTCGTTCATTCCATAATTGGCACATATCCCCCTAAATTCATTTAAAAGGTCGTCGCCAAATGGGATACCTTTATCTTTCCTGTACATCCATGTATCGTACTCCTTTTCCCCTGCAGTATAGATTCTATCCTGCCCAGGCATTTTCTTTGATGCTCTTAGCTGTCGCAAAATATCGCCAGTGGTCTTTTTAAAATCATCGGGTTCAACAAAAGCATTTATATCGATAGCAATAAAGAAGTGGCCAAGGTTATACGGAACTTTCTTGCCATCCTGAAAACCCAGAAGCATCTTCATGTAATTTCCTTGCTGAAGAGCCGATGAGAGTATTTCAACAACAGTTGCATAACCATAACCCTTATATCCTCCCAACTCCTCGCCAATACCACCAAGAGGAGTAAGCGCTGCTCGGCCAGCAATAAAATCGTCGAGGGTAGCCACTGAATCAGTTTTGCTTTCCCCTTTATCGTCAATAACCCATCCTTTGGACATCTCTTTACCTTCGCGGGCATAAAGTTCAACCTTTCCCCGCTGAGTTATGGATGTGGCACAATCGAGTAAAAATGGAAAAGCCTCGTCAGTTGGTATTCCAAAGGTAAGCGGGTTTGTACCAAGCATCCCCTCAACACCAAAAGTCGGAGCAATAGACGGGCGGGCATTGGTTCCGGTAATGCCAATCATATTCTCCTTAACAGCCATTAATGAGTAGTAGCCAGCAAATCCATAGTGGCTCGAATTGCGCACAACTACCATTCCCATTCCAAACTGCTTGGCTTTATCAACAGCCATTTTCATGGCACTGGTAGATATAACGTGCCCCATACCGTTCTGCCCATCAATAACAGCAGTTGTTGGACCTTCACGAACAACCTTGAAGTTTGTAACAGAGTTAAGAATGCCGTCCTTGATACGGTCGAGATAAATTGGTTTTAAACGATTAACACCATGTGAATCGATTCCAAACTTATCGGCTTGAATCAGAACATCGGTAATAATTTTGGCATCGGCAATGGGAACACCCGATTTTTCCAGAACTTTCACCATAAACTCTTCCATCACTTGAAATGGAATGAACTTTTGTGTCATAGCAAGGAGAATTTTTTTAAAGAAAAGGAAAATTTACGGAAATAAAAAGATGCACAGTTTATCCCTGATTTTATCCCCCAAGTCATTTATACTATAAAATTAGCATCGGATTAGCCCCGTAAAACAGAAAAGCCTCTGATTTCTCAGAGGCTCTCCGTACCCGGGGCGGGACTTGAACCCGCACAGCCGCAATGGCCACAGGATTTTAAGT
>ERZ795059.1830-NODE-1830-length-23003-cov-7.758105_pt1 | contig 23003 bp, 23 predicted proteins | sample MGYA00375143_ERZ795059 | MGnify/ENA primary metagenome ERZ795059 (study PRJEB30188, sample SAMN05720168) | activated sludge metagenome | isolation source: Anaerobic digester | place: USA | collected 2015-01-07 ... | reverse complement strand
CGCTCTTCCGATCTCGTCTTAGCGCAGCGCCTTAAAAAATTCTCAAATACCAAATCGGGCTTCAAGCCGGATGATTTAATCTTCTTGCCGGCCAGACGAGCCTCTTTTTCTCCCTGAGAAGTAAGGTCAACATTTACCCAGCCGGTAAACAGGCCTTTTTTGTTCCAAACGCTTTCTCCGTGTCGGAGCAGGATTACCTTATACATAATATATAAATAAATTTTTCTTTTCTTTATCTATTATAACACAAATTGACTAGGCGGAAATAAAGATGATAGTATGGTTGATATAGACTGATAATCATATCGGCTCTAGAAGATCCAGCCAATTTAAAAAAATCGCGGCAGAAACTGGCCTGTTCGGCATAAAGTTCCTCCGCCTCATAGGCTTGTTTCTGGAAAAATTGATCCGGTTAATAGCCGGCTTTTTTCGTTTATTGTTTAAAATATTTTTTTCTAAAATATTAGCTAAAATATACTATGAAACCTTCCGTTTCCGCAAAGGGCCTTTCGGCCAAATAACTGCCCGGGAAATCATTAATGGCAAAACCGCTTATATCTTAATCACCGGGCTGGCTATAGCCCTGTTATTAGCTAATTTTCTCGGCCGGCGGCCAGCCTCGGCTATAGAGACCAAACTTCCCCATACAGTAATGGCCAACTTAGTATCAAGCGAATTCAGCAATTGGGATGATAATAATGAATTAATAGAAGAAACCGCTACTCCCTACGAGATCTTGCTGGCTGGCAAAGAAAAATATGACGATGCCCTATGCACCATAGAAAAAAATGAAACCGCGACTTCGGCCGACTACGGCCCGACCGGCTTCTTGGCTTTCTCAGAGAGCGGTGACATGATTTTGAAGCCGCAAGCGATTAGCGCCGGCTCGCTCAGCGCCGGAGTATCTGCCGCGCCTAGAACGGAAATCGTTAATTACACTGTCCAAAATGGAGATACGGTCAGCACTATTGCCCGCCGCTTCAATGTCAGCATCAACACAGTCCTCTGGGCCAACAACCTCAGCGCCTTGAGCCTGATCCGGCCCGGAGATACCTTGAAAATATTGCCTGTCAGCGGTATTGTTTATAAAGTCAGGAGCGGCGATACAGTTTCGCGAATAGCCAAGACATATGGCATAGAGGAAGATAAGATAATCGCCTCCAACAACTTGGCCGGCGGGCTGAAAGCGGGCCAGGAAATAATGCTTCCTGGAGCCAGCCGCATTGTCCAGCCAGTCGCCTCAGCCAGATCAACTAATAATTATAGCGGCCTGTCGGCGATTAGCGACGCAGTCAAATCTCCGGCTCCGGCGGCTGGTAGCGGCAAGATGAACTGGCCCACCCAGGGCCACCGCATCACCCAATATTTCTCCTGGCGGCATAATGGCGTCGATATTGGCAATAAGGTCGGGACACCTATATATGCGGCTGATGACGGCGTAGTGGAAATTGCTTCTAGCGGCTGGAATGGCGGATATGGCAACACCATCCTTCTCAACCATGGTGGCGGCAAAAAGACCCGCTATGGCCACGCCTCGAAGCTATTAGTAAGCGCTGGCGAACGGGTCAGCCAGGGACAAGTCATTGCCCTGATGGGATCGACTGGAAGATCGACCGGATCGCACCTGCATTTTGAGGTGATAATTAACGGAGGCAGATATAATCCTTTGAACTACATTAAATAATATGGGGAAAATCATCATTGGTCTCCTGCTGGCAGCTGGAGGCGCCTTCCTGGTCATCAAGACCGAATGGTTCGTCAATAATTTCGGACGCATCGCCTGGTTTGAAGAGAAATTAGGCTCAGAAGGCGGCAGCCGCCTCGGCTACAAGCTGGTTGGCATCCTTCTTGTAATCATCGGCATCATCATCATGACTGGCAGCGGTCCAGAATTCGCCGGCTGGCTGCTCGGTCCGCTCTTGAAATATAACCAATAGGCGGGTATAGTTAGAAGCCGGACAAGGGCCCTTAGCTCAGCTGGCTAGAGCGCCTGCTTTGCAAGCAGGAGGTCAAGGGTTCGATTCCCTTAGGGTCCACCTTAATATAAAGCCCCCAAATTATATATCTATGAAAGATCCAAAAGATATAAAGGAGGTCGTCAAGAAAAAATACGAAGAAATTGCCTCTCAAAGCTCTCATTGCGGCTGCGGTTGTAGCTGCGGTCAAAAGACAGCAAAATCAATCGGGTATTCAGATGAGGATCTAGCTATCGCGGGTAATGCAAATCTCGGTCTTGGCTGCGGCAACCCAGTGGCTTTAAGTAAGATAAAAGAAGGTGACGTCGTCGTTGATTTAGGGTCCGGAGCTGGAATCGACTGCCTTTTAGCCGCTCAAAGGGTAGGCGAAAAAGGCAGAGTTATCGGAGTAGATATGAGCGAGGCGATGATTGCAAAAGCTAAAGCTAACGCGAAAGACCGGGGATACACCAATATCGATTTCATCTTAGGAGAAATTGAAAAATTACCGCTTGAAGACAGATCGGTTGATGTCATTATTACCAACTGCGTGATCAACCTGACTCCAAACAAAGAAAAAGCCTTCAAAGAAGCCTATAGAGTCCTGAAAAACGGCGGCAAAATGTATCTTTCGGATATTGTTCTGTTAGAAGATCTCTCTGATGAGCAAAAAAACGATGATGATTTGCTCTCTGGCTGTGTCGCCGGCGCTTTGCTAAAAGATGATTATTTGGACAAGCTAAAAAATGCTGGGTTCAAATTGCATATTCTGAATGAAAATAAAAATATCAGCAAAGAACAATATAACGGAATAGCCCTTGAGAGCCTGAGTATCGAAGCTGAAAAATAAAGATTATCGGAAGAAAATTTTCGGCCATAACCATAATTTACTTGAGTAAATTTTGTGTATGCCGAGCGCCAATCTGAAGCCTAGTATCTTCGTTTAAATAACTATGGATTGGGTCTTTCTATCGCTACTTGCTCCTCTATTTTGGGTTTCATCCAATTTCGTGGATAAATACATTTTAGGGAAATACGCCAAGGGGATTTTTGATTTTGTCTTCTTCTCGACTATAACAAGCTGGCTTTTCTTTGTTGTAATTTTGATAATTGCAGGAATGCCAAAATTAGACTGGCATTCCTTAATTCCGATAGCCACGGGAATGGCCTTGGCTTATTCCTATGGATTTTACGGAAAAGCACTAGGAGAAACTGACACATCTTCTCTTGTTATTCTTTTTAAATTTGTCCCGGTAATGACGGCGATACTCGCCTTCGCTTTCTTGGGCCAGAAGCTTTCTTCAAATGAACTCATCGGGTTTGTAATTATTTTAGCAGGAGCGACAATGGTTTCATTTGAAAAAAATCGGGGCATTACAATCAAAGGCATGGGGATGATTCTCGCCGCTATAGCGATATGGTCAATCATGACATTGTTTATAGATTACGGCCTAACAAGAATGCCCTTCTGGGACTATTTCATGTTAGATAACCTAGGCTCTGCGCTCGCTGGCTTAACAATGTTTGCTGTCCCATCAATAAGAAAGCAAGTTATTAAAGGATTGGTCGAGGCAAGATTGAAAAAATATATTTGGTTTTCCTGGAATAATATTTTGGACTTCTTCGGGCAAATGAGCGTCAAGAAGGCGTTGGCGATTGCGCCCTCGGCGGGATTGGTTATGGTGATTACACAAGTGCAGTCATTCTACGCAATTTTAATTGGCATACTACTGACGCTTTTTGCTCCTCAAATTATCAAGGAAAGCATTTCTTCCCCAACTCTGATTAAAAAATTGTTCGGAGCGGCAATAATGTTTGCCGGAATTTATATCCTGTTAGTATTATAGCTGAAAACCCAGTTTCCGCATGAGATTTAAAGCGCCAAATAACAGAAATAATTATCACTGTATTATAGTTTATCCGTTCAAACAAAAATCTCAAATATCCTTTCAATGGGAACTAAAATTATCTTCTTCTGCCTAATATTCTGCCTGGGGTAGTCTGGCCTCCTATTCCAAAACTCGACCCAATATTTAATTTCCTTAATAATTTTGCCTAAAAAATTAAAAATCCACTTTTTAACAACCGCTACGTCACGCCAACAGATTTATGATCTACAAAAAAACCAATACTGACCCGGCTAAATATCGCGAGGCCATTCATCAACTTGGAGTTATTTATAAAAAATACCAGACTAACTTGGAGAGGCTCCGCCAAGAACAAGAAAAAATAATTTCCCGTCTCACCAAGGCCTTGGAAGCTAAGGGTATGGAGGTTTTGCGGCGCGATATTAATAAATAAAAATATGCCTAAACCCGAAGATGCTCAAATCATTCAAATTGCTGAAAAAGATAACAATCTTTCCGAATTTTTGGGAGAAGAATCGGAGAACATGGCGGACAACCAGGAGGCGTTTGAAAAAGAAAAATCTCGTTTGTCTAAAAAAACGGTAACTGAAGGGCAAGGAGCAATCGCCGCCGGAGAATCGGGCCTGCAAGCAGCCCAAGAAAGCGGATTAGGCTTGGGTTTAAAAAAGAGCGAGGTCTCGCAGATTGTTTCAGAAACAAGGGCCAACCAAGACATGGAAAAGACTAATGAGCTGATAGTCGCTTTAGCCGAAGAAACATTGGCTAATTTAGAAAAAACCGATCGCCCGGAAACCGGCGTGGAAACATTGGCCTTGGAAAAAAGCTTTTTAACTAAAGAAGCGGCTTACTTGGAAATGAAACTGGAGTCAGCCCCCGGACTCAATGAAAGATATGAGGATGAAAGAGGGGATGTGAGGCCATTTCTTACACAGGCGTCCGAATATATTAACCGCTGCGGCTTAGAAAGAAGGGCGGATGAATCTTTAAAAAACAAAGTTTTCAACGCTGAAACTAAGACTGTTATAAAAAATAGGATTGGCCATGACTTAAAGGCCCTTCTGCTTAATAAAGAAAGTGGCCGCTTCAATCCAGAAAAATACGCCGTTCTCAAAGAACAGACTGAACGTTTTCTTGACTTGATTGAACAAGCGCAGATGGAAGGAAATTTAGCGTCCAGCTTAAAAGCAGAAGACGCCGCTAAATTAATCGACCGCAATATTGACCTAATAGCCTTCCAGGACAGAGTAGCGGCGGAAAATATGCTTGGCGACCACGGCATACGGCATATTGTCGGCTTCAATATAAAAAAGACCGAAAAAATTCTTGATTCTCTGGTTAATAGCGGACAGGAAGTAAAAGCTATAGACCGACTAATGGGACATCAGATAATGTTAATGCACGATTTGGGCTATGCTTCCACTCCAATCAGAGAGGAAATCAATCGAAAGAATTTTCCGGCTGACAAAGGACATAATCTTCTTTCGGCTAAGCTGACTCGGCAAATGGCTCTTGAGCCCGACAGCCCCTTATCAGCCGTCTTCCCCTCACAGTATATGGAAATAATCCACCAAGGGGTTCTAGAGCATGACGATTCACAAATAAATTTTCAAGTAAAGGAAAAAGGTGAAAAAGTTCGTCGAGAGAACCTTATCTCCGCCGTTAGGCTGGCGGACAATACCCATGCCTTTGAAGATAAGCTGCCGGAACTCCTCTACGCCGTACCCGAGTCTTTAAAGGCTATGAGAATATTGAAAGCTGCCGGAGAAACTAACAATCACGAGATGGCAGAAATGGCTAAAAAGAGCTTAATTGGCGCTATAAAAAACTCCGGTCGTTATTCCCCTGATGACCAAGACGCTCTAATCCAAGCTGTTGATTCGCTGAACGAACAAAGCTATAGGTTCTCTGTGCCCAGAATCTGCGGCAATAAGCCGGAAATTTCTATTGACCAAAACGGCCGGGCTAATATCAAGGTTCAGGAATCAGCCATCCATAGAGAAGTGGTTGGTATTTTCGGGCAGGATGCTCACAAACAATTAAAAAAATTCATTAAGGATTTGGGAGTTGAGCTAAATGAAAGCGAAATTTTAAATACTAGCAAGATAGAGGGTAAACGCGTCACCATCGAGCTGGCTATAGATGACAATAAAGCCCAAGAATCGACCAGCTACCAGCGCAGAATAGAAGAGATGATCACCGATAAAGATTTCGTTTCATTCAGCCGCAAGGATCTGGTGCTGTCCCGCAGGCAGACGGCCCTGGAAAAACGCTTAGAGGCGCTGGACGAAACCCCTGAGCCGACAATACAGACGGAACTTAAGAAAGCCTTAGAAAGATACAAAAAATTACGGCACGAACTTTATAAAAACTATGAAAAGTTAGGGGAAAAAACCTATGCAAGAATATCTTTCCCAAAAGCAGATTAATATTATGAGCCAAGAAATGCCACAAAATATAAACCAGGAAATAATCAAAAAAAAAGAAATCATGAACCGTGAATTGATATTGGAAAAAGCTGGCATCACACTAAAAAACCTATTTCCTGAACCCAATAATGAAGAAGAGGAGAATGAATCGGCTGATTTGGCTGTCAACAAAGAATTGGCCCGCACCTGCATTGTCTCTATCCTCGCTGATTTGAGCGATAAAGAAGCTAAAGAGTGGGTGAAAAATACAATTAGCCTGCCCCGTCTCCTTCTTCAGGCCCTAGAGCAATCTAATTTAGATAAAGAGTCTAAAAACGCGGCCCAAGACCGGATTCTCTCCCTAAACGAATCTGATTTAGCCCGGCCAAGCTCTATTACCGATAAGTTGGACCTGCTGAACATTGACGGAGAAATTTGTCGCCTAGAAGAAGACCTGGCATCTTCTCTATCTCGGAACCAAGCGGCCGCAGAAGCACATGCCCTGCTTAATCTAGAAGAATAAAAATTAATATAAATGTTCTTTTGATAAAAACGATGGGAAAAGTCATCTTTTTTTCTTTGATGTTCTGCCTCGGGATAGCTTGCCAGGCCGGTCTGGCTCTGATAATGAATCCAGAGAAAGCCGGCAAAAGGGTGGAGCCGGCGGCCGTAGCCGCTGTCATCATCGCTTTGACCTTTGGCACTAACTTGAAATTGACGGCTTTAGCCGCCATATGCGCCCTGGCCGGACATCTGGCTGCCTGGGTGCTGATTAGGAAAATCCGCCGATAACAAAAGCCGCTGGCAAAGAGCGGCTTTTTCATTAGACTAATCTCCGGCTGATCAATAGGCCAAGCTAATGATGCGCTTCAATAGTTCCCGACTGTTCAAGCCGCTATCGGCCATGAGCATCGGGAACATCGAAATATCAGTAAAGCCAGGCAGAGTGTTTATCTCATTGAGATAAAAGCGGCCGCGGCTAAAAAAGAAGTCCACCCTGGCAAAACCCTGGCAATTAGCCAGGCGATAGGCGCGGGCAGCCAATTCCCTTACCTGTTTTGCCTGAGAGGGGCTAAGTTTAGCAGGAATGACTTGCTTAGCTTCACCTAATTTATATTTATCATCATAATTATAGAATTCTTTAGCCAAAAATAACTCTCCGGGCCGGGAAACGAGAAGCTGACTATTACCCAAAACCGCCACTTCTATTTCCCTCAGGCCGGCCAGGCCTTCTTCGATAATGATGCGGCTGTCATGCCGCTTGGCCAGGCGCAAGGCCGAATGTAATTCTTGCTTTTCAGACACCCGGCTGACGCCGACGGAAGACCCGGAGTTAGCTGGCTTGATAAAAAGGAGGCCTGGCAACATCTTCTTAGCCTCTCTTATCTTCGCGGCTATTTCTGAAGCGCCGTCCGCCTTGTAGTCTATAATCCAATAACCAACCTGTTCTATTCCGGAAGCCTTCATCATGTCCTTAAACGCCCCTTTATCCATACATAGCGCTGAGCCCAGGACCCGGCAGCCGCAATACTTCACGCCTTGCGATTCAAAGATGGCTTGAAGAGTCCCGTCTTCGCCATAGCGGCCGTGAGTTATGGGAAAGGCGACGTCAAAACTCCGTTTGAAATCTTCTATCCGCAATTCCCGCCCAGCCTTTAGCTCAGCTAAGGAAAAGCCTTTAACCAAATAGAAACGACGGTCCGACTTGCGCCAATAGACCAACCTAAGGCGAAAATGCCGCTTGTCCAAGCTGGTGGCGATATTCCTGGCCGACATTATGGAAACAGCCGCTTCGTTACTCAGGCCCCCGAAAAATAAAGCAATGGTTTTCATATGATATACGCTACTTATCTATTATATCAAAATCCCCCTGGTTTTGGCAGCTAAATTCAGCCTCTTGACATTATTAGGGATTAGGTATAGATTGTCTATGCACTTTAAAACTGGGAAGCATGGCGAACAGCGTTTTCCCCTTTCTGGGGACTGATGGGCTGCTGGAGCTTCCTCCCGACGTCAAGTGCACTGCAATCAAAATTTGCAGCTGCTTAGGCAGTCTGTGCAGCGGAACACTACCCGAGAAGAAGATGCCAGTCAACTGGCAATTCATCTCCAATGACGTCGCCGGAGGCTAACGAGGCTCATAGGAGCCAAAATCTCTTCTTCCCCCGCAACCCAAACCGGGCAAGCGGACACGAATACGGCCCCTCGCTTTATCGGGCCGGTGAATACTAAGTTGCAGAAAAGCTCCCTCGACTAACGTCGTTGGGGGCTTTTTATCTTTTTGGCAAAGGTTCGAAAAAATGATAAAATTAGGTCATGTCTAAAACAAAACCCAAGCTGATTATTATTGACGGAAACGCTCTGATCCACCGCAGTTTCCACGCCCTACCCCAGACCATGAGAACCAAAAGCGGCCAAGTTGTCAACGCTGTCTATGGCTTCACCGCTTTCCTGCTCAAGGCGCTTAGCGAATTCAAACCGGAGTTCGTCATCCTCACTTTGGACAAGAAAGGGCCGACCTTCCGGCATGAGGAATATGCCGCCTATAAGGCGACCCGAGTCAAGGCGCCGGACGAGCTCTATAACCAGATCCCTCTAGTCAAGGAGGTGGCGGAAGCTTTTGATATCCCCGTCTTTGAAAAACAAGGCTTTGAGGCTGACGACCTCATCGGCACCGTCTGTGATAAGGCTGGAGTTGATAAGCAACTAGAAAAGATAATTATCACCGGCGATCTGGACACTCTGCAGCTGGCTGACGAAGCCACACGCATATACACCATGAGCCGCGGCCTATCCGAAAGCGTCCTATACGGCCCGGCTGAGATTATGGCGCGATATGGCCTGAAACCGGCCCAGCTCGTCGACTACAAAGCTTTGCGCGGCGATCCCAGCGACAACATTCCGGGCGTCAAAGGTATCGGCGAAAAAACCGCAGCCGCCATGATCGCCAGCTTCCAAAATTTGGACAAGCTATACCAAGCCGCTGAAAAATCTGATAAACGTATCCCCGTCCGAACCCGCGAGCTCCTAATCCAGGATAAAGACAATGCCTATCTCAGTCAGCGCCTAGCCAAAATAGACAGACAAGCGCCAATCGATTTCTCTTTGAAAAAACTACAAAAATTTTCTTTCAACAGTGAAAAAGTTATCAATCTATTCAGCCAATTAGAATTCAAATCATTGCTGCCCAAGGTCAAGCGGCTCAAAGAAGTAACCGGCGGACGAATAGAGGCAGAGGCTGACCAGACGCAGAAAAGAGAAAAAGTTTTTTATGATCTGGTCGGCGACGAAAAAAGCTTCAAAGCTCTGCTGAAAAAACTATCCGATTCAAAAAAAGTTGCCATAGCCGTGTCTGTTTCGCCAGCTGATCCGCTCCGCGGCCAGCTCCTCGGCCTGGCTTTCTCTTTCAAGCCCGGGCAAGCTTCGGCCGTTTCAGCCGACGAAGAGAATCTGGCTCGACTTAGGCCATATCTGGAAAATGGGGGAATAAAAAAAGTGGGCCACGACCTCAAGCTGTCTTGGCGTGCCTTGAAGCTCAAAAAAATAGAGCTTCGCGGCCTGTCACTAGATACTATGGTGGCCTCATATCTTCTCGACCCCGGCCATCGCCAGCACGATCTGGAATCTTTGGCTTTTTCCGAACTCGGCCTGGACATCGCCCGCCAGGAAGGAGGCGGGGCAAAAAAACCGCAGCTCGACCTCGGGCTCGACTTCTCTGCCGACTTCTCCCAAAACTTTAGCAAAACCGGCCAAACAGCCGATCTGGCCGGACGCTTGGCAGAAATCTTTACCCGCCGCCTGTCCCAGGAAAAAATGAAAGCTTTGCTCGAAGAAATAGAAATACCCCTTATCCCCGTGCTCGGTTCCATGGAAAACTACGGCATCAGGCTGGAGCCGGAAAAGCTAGAGTCTCTCAGCCGGAAAACAGCCAAGGACCTAAATAATTTGGAAAAGAAAATCTGGCAGGAAGCCGGCGGAGAATTTAATATCAATTCTACCAAGCAGCTCAAGGAAATACTCTTTGAAAAATTAGCTATCCCAACCGATGGCTTGAAAAAAACCAAGACCGGGTTTTCTACGGCTGAAGACGAATTGGAGAAAATAAAGGAGCTGCACCCTTTGGTCAGTCTTATCCAATCATACCGCGAATTAGCTAAGCTCCAGACGACATATCTAGAGGCCCTGCCCCGCCTGCTTAATCCGAAAACCGGACGCATCCACACCAGCTTCAACCAGACCATCGCCGCCACCGGCCGGCTTTCCTCCACCGAACCAAACCTTCAAAATATTCCGACCCGGACTGAAGCCGGACGGGAAATCAGGGCCGCTTTCACCGCCCCCCATGGCTGGAAACTGGCCAGCCTGGATTATTCGCAGATAGAACTGCGCCTGGCCGCCCATATGTCCGGCGACCAAAAAATGATTAGGGCTTTTAAAAATGGAGAAGATATCCATCAGGCTACAGCTGCGGAAATAAACAAAGTGCCTTTAGATAAAGTAACTAAGGCCATGCGCAGCGAAGCCAAAGCGACTAATTTTGGCATCTTATACGGCCAAGGCGCCCACGGCTTGAGCCAGGCGGCCGGCATCCCATACTGGCAAGCGACTGAATTCATCAAAAAATATTTCCAGGCCTATCCTAAAATAAAAAAGATGGTCGATGCTTCTATTAAAGAAGCTCGAATTAAAGGATATGCTCTGACGCTTTTTGGGAGAAAACGCCCCTTGCCTGATTTGAATTCCCAAATCCCGGCCGTACGCAAAGCCGCCGAAAGGATGGCGATAAATACGCCGCTCCAGGGGACGGCTGCCGACCTCATTAAATTGGCGATGATTGAAGCGGCCAAGCAGCTGGCCGGGCACGAAGACGAGGCCCGCCTGCTTCTGCAAATCCACGACGAGTTGATTTTTGAAATTAGAGAGGATAAGCTGGACGAGTATCTGCCTCGGCTTGAAAAAGCGATGCAGCCCAAGCTCAAGCTCAAAGTGCCGATAGTAATAGAGGCGACTAGCGGCCGGAACTGGGGAGAGCTTAAATAAATATGGCCAAAAAGCCTAAAAAAATGCGCATTGCTCTCCTGGGCCTGGGTTCCGAAAACCGGGCTCTGCTTGAACTGGCCAAAACGGGCCGATTGGATGCAGAGATAGAGATAAAGGATGCCGGGCTCGATCCGCAAGGATTTAACCGCGGGCTGGAAAAATACGACTTGCTGTTCCGCTCCCCTGGCTGGCCCCTGGCTTGTCCTGGCTTGATTAAGACTAGGCGCCTGGGAAGGACAGAGATCAGCAGCCCGATGAACCTCTTCTTCGCCCTCTGTCCGACTAAAAAAATTGTCGGCGTCACTGGCAGCAAAGGCAAAGGCACCACCGCCAGTCTGATTGCGGCAATCCTCAAAACATCTGGAAAGCGCGTCTGGCTCGGCGGTAACATCGGCGTCCCTCCCCTGTCTTTCTTAAAGAAAATAAAGCCGGCTGACTATGTCATCCTGGAGCTCTCAAGCTTCCAGTTGGAAGACCTGGAATACTCTCCTCGCTTGGCCGTCATCACCAACCTGTTCAAGGAACACCTGGCCCCGGCTGATCCCAAGAACCCCAACTTCCACTCCTCATACCAAAAATACTGGCAAGCCAAGCTAAACATCGCCCGTCACAAAGAAAACAAATGGCTCATCGCCAACCCGTCCCTGGCTAAACGGCTGTCTGGGGCAAAACTTCCGGGGAAAATAGAATTCTTCTCACCCAGCGACTGGCCGACGAAGCTGGCCGGAGACTATAACCGCGACAATGTGGGCGCGGCGGTGGCGGCCGCCAAGCGTTTGGGCATATCTATGAAAACTTGCGCCAAAGCTGTGGCTTCTTTCGGCAACCTGGAACACCGCTTGGAGTTAGTCAAAGAAATAAAAGGCGCATATTATTACGACAACAGCTTTTCAACCACTCCGGAAAGCACGATCCTTGACTTGAAATCCTTCTCTGCGCCGATAATCCAAATAGCTGGCGGGGCTGACAAGGGCTCAAGCTTTTCCGCCCTAGCCAAAGAGATGGCCAAACGGGTCAAGCTGGCCATACTCCTGCCCGGACAGGCCACTCCCCGCCTCAAGCAAGCCCTAAAACAGGCGGGGATGCAAAGCGACCGGATAGCCGGAGCTAGCGATATGGCTGAAGCAGTCCGCCTGGCTAAACAACGGGCGTCTAAAGGCGACATCGTCCTGCTCTCCACTGCTTGCGCCAGCTTCGGCTTGTTTAAGAATTACAAGGAGCGGGGGGATTTATTCAAAAAATATGTCCGGCAAGGATAAACGGAACATCATCGGCGTTTTCGATTCAGGCTTGGGCGGCCTGACCGTTTTCAAATACCTGCTCAAAACGCTGCCGCAATACAATTATCTATATCTAGGCGACACCGCCCGCCTGCCATATGGCGAGAAATCTCCCGAAACGATATATGAATATGCCCGCGAAGCCATGGATTTCCTTTTCCAGGCCGGCTGCCGGCTGGTAATCATCGCCTGCAATACGGCTTCCGCCCAAGCCCTGCGTCGCCTCCAGCAAGAATATCTGGCCGCTAAGTATCCTGACCGGCGCATCCTTGGAGTGATCAGGCCTCTAGCTGAAAGCGTCGCTTCGCAGAAGAAAATTAAACGGGTGGGCATCATCGGCACCAAGGCGACCATCGCTTCCGGCGCCTATCCCTCCGAAATTGCCAAACTGCGGCCTGAGCTGGAAATTATCCAGGCGGCCGCCCCCTTGCTCGTCCCCCTGATTGAAGAGGGCTGGGCCGGCAAGCCGGAAACAAAAATGATTCTTAAGAAATATCTCCGCCCCCTCAAAACTAAAGACATCGACGCCCTGATTCTCGCCTGCACCCACTATCCTTTCTTATATAAGGAGATAAAGGGAGTGCTGGGCCGACGCGTCCTCCTGCCCCAGCCCGGCGAGATAATCTCCCAAAGTCTAGATCAATACCTCAAACGCCACCCGGAGCTAGGCCTGGAGCCGAGTCTTGCGCCCAGCCGCCGCTACTGCACCACCGACAACCCGGCCGCTTTCAAGGCTCTGGGAGAAAAGTTTCTCGGCCAAGAAATCAAGTCAGTCGAGCTGGTAGAGATAAGCCGCCTCTAAAATATGATCGTCTTCCTCTACGGCGCCGATGCTTTCCGCTCCCGGCGCCTGCTCCAAGAAACTATTGCCAGATTCCGACAGGAGATCGACCCCGATTCCCATAGTTTTAGTGTTATCGACGGCGCCAGCGCCAGTCTGACTGAAATAAATGAAAAAATAAATACCGGCTCTCTATTTACCCGCAAACGCTTGGTTGTTATTGAAAATATTTTCAAAAATAAAAAGGCCGGCATATTCTCCGGCTTGCTAGAATATCTGGGCAAGTTGAACGATAGCCGGGATACGACGGTCGTTTTCTGGGATGAAAACTTGGAAACGAGCGGAAAAGCAATGAATGCTGAAGCCAAGAAGCTTTTCTCTTTCCTGGGCCGCCTGCCCTTCGCCCAAGAATTTAAATTACTAGACAATCGGCAGCTCCTTCAATTCGTCAAGCAGGAAGCGGCTTCACACGGAAAGAATATCGGGGCGGCGGCCGCCGGAGAAATTATCGCCGCTGCCGGGCAAGATCTTTGGCAGATAAGTCGCGAGGTGAGGAAGCTGGCCTTTGCCAGCCAGGAGAAATCTATTGAATCGTCCTTGGTGAAAGAAATGGTCAAAGGACAATTCAGCGAGGACATTTTCGCCTTGACCGACGCTATCAGCGCCAAAGACAAAACGCTGGCTGCCAGGCTACTGGCCGAACAATATGCGGCCGGGGCTAGCGATGAATATCTTCTGACCATGCTCAGCCGGCAATTCAGGATACTTCTGCAGATAAAGACGGCCCTGGAAAACGGCCTAGATCAAAATGCTCTCAGCCGCGAACTCAAGCTCCATCCTTTTGTCGCTAAAAAAGGCATTTGGCAAGCGAAAAATTTCTCACTGGAAGCTCTCAAAAAAATCCTAGACCGGCTGATCGAGCTTGATTGCCTGAATAAAACCGGGACGAGGGATATCGGCGCCGAACTAGCCCTGATAATCGCCAGTCTCTAGCCCTTGCTTTTTTATCCCCCGTCTGTTATATTTTTACTCGTATTTAAAAATCTCCGAGGGCAATTAGCTCAGCTGGCTAGAGCGCAACACTGATAATGTTGAGGTCGGAGGTTCGAGTCCTCCATTGCCCACACCAGCTCCGGCTAGGAGCGCGGAAATCGCGGGGTAGAGCAGTTGGCAGCTCGCCAGGCCCATAACCTGGAGGTCGCCGGTTCGAGTCCGGCCCCCGCAACCGACACACCCTATATGGCTCCCGAGGCCTCGGTAGCTCAGTGGTAGAGCAAAGGACTGAAAATCCTTGTGTCGTCAGTTCGATTCTGACCCGGGGCACCATTAGAATCAGGTGGATAAAAAGGTAAACCCGTGCTATATTATTGGGGGGTTTATTTTTTTATCCGAATTCCGGGGTGTGGCCCAGCGGTCTAAGGCGTCTGGTTTGGGACCAGAAGATCGTGAGTTCAAATCTCACCACCCCGACCCTTGATTTTTATTTATTATTATGTTAATATTTTATTTGCTTTATTAAACTAAGCATTATTGACACAGGATATGCCTAACAAGAAATCAGCCAAGAAAGAACTAAGGAAGAACGTCAAGCGCCATGCCGCCAATTTAAAGGTGGCCGGAAAGGCCAAGCGCTTGCTTAAAGCCAACCTGAAAAAGGTCTCAGCCAAGGATAAAGGCGTGGCGGCCGAGCTGCCCCAGACCATGAAAGCCCTGGATAAAGCGGCCAAGAAAGGCGTTATCAGCCGGAACAAGGCTTCCCCGCAAAAATCCCGCCTGATGAAAAAAATTAATTTGATAAAATAATTAATCCTGGACTCTTTCTTGGATGCGGACTGCTTAACCGCTTCTCGGATAGAGCCGAAGAAAACTATGCTAGACAGAAAAGCCAAAGAAAAAATTATTAAGAAATTCCGGACCCATGAGACCGATACCGGCTCTCCCCAGGTCCAAATCGCCATTCTGACCGAAGAAATCAAAGAGCTCACCGACCATCTCAAGAAACACAAGCACGACTTCTCTTCCCGCCGCGGCTTGCTCAAGAAAGTCGGCGAGCGCCGCAAGCTGCTCAAATATCTACAGAAGGAAGACGCCAAGCAATTCAAGGATCTGGCCGAAAAGCTCAAGCTCAAAATTGCCCAGAAACTAGAAGAAGAGGAAGAGGAAGAAAAGAAGAAAGAGAGCAAATATATAGAAACGGAGGAAGCGGTCGAAGAAGTGAAAGAAGAAGCGGCTGAAGAAGATAACTAGACTATGATCAAACATAAGGAACAGAGAGTCGGGATACTGGTCGACGTGGCTAACATGTACCACTCGGCCAAGAATCTTTACGGCAAGAAGGTAAACTTCAAGGAAGTGCTGGCTAAGGCGGTGGCTGGGCGGAAACTTATCCGGGCCACTGCTTATGCTATCAGGACGGAAAATAAGGAAGAAGCGCCCTTCATCGGTGCCCTGGGACAGCAAGGCTTCGAGGTCAAGCTCAAAGACTTGCAGATTTTCGCCGGCGGGGCCAAGAAGGGTGACTGGGATGTGGGCATTTCCATTGATGCTATTAAGCTGGCCGATAAGCTGGACGTGATTGTTTTGGTTTCTGGAGACGGCGACTATCTGCCTTTAGTTTCATACCTGCAAAATAACAAAGGCTGCCTGGTCGAGGTTATGGCTTTCCGCAAGACCTGCTCTTCCAAGCTGGTTGAAGAGGCCGATGACTTCTTCGATATGAGCGGCTTTAAAAAATTCTTAATCTAAAATCTAATCACTAAAAAATAATCAATAGGCTGACCGCTAAATAGATAGTACTGTAATCCATTTACAGTCCTGTAATTTAACGGCCAGCCTCCAAAACTATGGAAAAAGTAGTTTCAAGAGAGTGGCTCGGCCGCCCGCTCAAAATTTCCACCGGCAAAGTCGCCAAACAGGCTGACGCTGCCGTCTGGGTCCAATACGGAGAAACCGTGGTCCAAGCCACGGTGGTTCAGGCTAAGCAAGAACGGGACGGCATCGACTTCTTCCCGCTGATGGTTGATTTTGAAGAAAAGCTCTATGCCGCCGGCATCATCAAAGGCTCTCGCTGGATAAAACGCGAAGGCCGCCCCAGCGACCAATCCGTCCTCACCGGCCGCATGGTTGACCGGGCCATCCGCCCTCTCTTTGACCAATCTGACCGCCGTGACGTCCAAGTTATCATCACCGTCCTGGCAGTTGATCAAGAAAACGATTACGACGTCGTCGCTCTGGTGGCCGCCTCGGCCGCTCTGGCGATATCAGGCATTAAATGGCAGGGGCCGATAAGCGGCGTCCGCGTCGGCTTGGTGGAAAACCAATTTGTCTTCAATCCTAATTATGCCCAGCAGGCCCAAAGTTCGCTTGATCTAATTGTCGCCGGTACCGACCAGAAAGTCATAATGTTAGAAGCCGGGGCTAACGAAGTCTCGGAGAACCGCGTTCTAGAAGCAATCCTCAGCGGACAGAAAGAGCTTCAAGGAGCAATTGAATTAATCAACGAGCTCAAAGCTCAAGTATCACCCAAAACACAGGGATCTCCGATCAAATCCGCCCACAGCGAAGAAGAATTAAAGTCCATGGAGGAAAAAGAGGCAGTTTTAGAAACCGGCCGCCAATGGCTGCAAAAAAACATTAAACCGATTCTCTTTGATCAAACTTTCTATACCAAGGGCGAGCGCAAGGCGGCTGTGGCTGAAATTAAGCGCCAATTTGACGCTTATCTCCTCAGCCAGGGCCTAGGCGCCGACAAGCGCGCCTTTGCGGCCAAGAAACTAGTCGAAGAAATGGTTGACGCCGAAGTTAGCCGAGCCATATTGGAAGAAGGCCGCCGCGTCGACGGCCGGGCGCTTAATCAGATCCGGGAGCTTTCCGCTGAAGTCGGCATCTTGCCCCGGGACCATGGCACTTCCCTATTCTCCCGCGGCGAAACCCAGGTGATGTCTATCGTCACTCTGGGCGCGCCTGGCCTGGAGCAATCCTTGGAGGGCGTTGAGGGACAAAGCAAGAAGCGATACATGCACCATTATAATTTCCCGCCCTATTCGGTCGGCGAAGTCTCGCCCCTGCGCGGCACCGGCAGAAGAGAAATCGGCCATGGCGCCTTGGCGGAAAAAGCCCTGTTGCCGATGATCCCAGTCAAAGAAGAATTCCCCTATGCCATCCGTCTGGTCAGTGAAACTCTGGGTTCCAACGGCTCATCCTCCATGGCCTCTACCTGCGCCTCTTCCCTGGCTCTCATGGATGCTGGCGTGCCAATCAAGAAAGCGGTCGGCGGCATTGCCATGGGCCTAGCTTCCAACGCTGATATGAGCCAATGGAAAGTCTTGACTGATATCCAGGATTTGGAAGACGGCCAAGGCGGTATGGATTTCAAAATCACCGGTACCGAATCCGGCCTGACCGCTATACAGCTTGATACCAAAACTAACGGCCTAACAGAGGAAATTATCGCCCAAACATTGTCCCAGGGACGCCAGGCCTTAAATGAAATTCTGGCTGCCATGAGTCAGGCAATCTCTGCCCCCCGCCCCGATCTATCGCCCTATGCGCCTCGCATCATCAGCTTTAATGTCGATCCGGAGAAAATTGGCGCTATCATCGGGCCGGGCGGCAAGGTGATAAATAAAATAATTGATGAAACCGGAGTAAGCATCGACATCGAAGACTCCGGATTGGTCATGATCTGCGGCACCGACCCGGAAAAAGTCCAGGAAGCCGTCGCCCAGGTCAAGTCAATCGTCCATGTCTTTGAAGTGGGAGAAATAATCAAGGGCAAGGTTGTCCGCATGCTTGACTTCGGCGCCTTCGTTTCCCTCAATGCCAATCAGGACGGCATGGTCCATGTCAGCGAACTCGCCCCGTACCGCATTGAGAAGCCAAGCGATTTCCTGAATCTTGGTGATGAAGTGACAGTCAGAATAAGGGAGATAGACGACCAAGGTCGGGTAAACCTGAGCATGAAAGGCTTGACCGAAAACGAGTCTCTTTGGAAGGAAGAAAAGGGCAAATCAAACGGTATGGGCGGATCAAGCCGGCCGGGATTCTCCGGGGGGCCGCGTCGTCCCAGCCGCTTCGGCGGTCACGGAGGCCGTCGCTAATCCGGGATTGACTTTTTCTCCTAATTAAGCTACTATTCCCCAATAAATAAACCTGAAAAACTATGCTAGTCATCAAATTGTCGAAAGTCGGCAAAACCAATAAAAAAATGTTCCGGCTTATCATTTCTGAAAAAAGCCGCGACCCATACGGCAACGTCTTGGAAATCCTCGGTTCATATAACCCCTATTCCAAGGAATTGTCGGCCCAGGCGGAAAGGATTAAATACTGGCTCTCCCAAGGAGCGCAGATGACCCCGACCGTCAATAATCTGCTGGTCGGCCAGAAGATGATAGAGGGCAAGAAAGTGGTGGCTTCCAAGCCGGGCAAGCAGAACGAAAAACGCATATCGCAGCAAAAAGCCAAAGCGGAAAAGCGAGCCGCCGCGGAAAAACCAGCCGCCCAAGAATCTCCTAGTGAAGAAAAGTCTGAAGAGGCGCCAGCTGAAGCTCAGGAAATAAAAGAAGAGAAAACGCCTGAGGGGGGAGAAAAATCCACTGAATAATCCTTTATTATTGACAAAATCAGTCTTTCTGTTATAATTAGACTAAACCTGCTACAGAGCAGCAATTAATAATTCTTTCACATTTGATCGATTTCCATCTGTCAAACTGAAAGACGAAACAACTCTATGGGAGAACAAGACAAGCAGTTTTTAGAGACCATCGTCAAGACGATCGTCGGCAACCCGAACGACGTCATGGTCGACCGGACCATCGATGAAAGGGGCGTCCTTTTGACCCTGAAGATCAACCCGGCTGACATGGGCTATGTCATCGGCCGCAAGGGACAGACCGCGCAAGCGATCCGCACTTTGCTCAAGATCGTCGGCGCCAAGAATAATTCCCGCGTCAACCTCAAGATCTATGATCCGGAGGGCGGCAATCGCCGGAGCGGAATGGAGCACCGTCATGACGAGGATATTGATACCTCGGCCATCGATGACCTCAAGATCTAAGACTCTATTAGAAATAAACGAAAAAGCCAGATTCATTACGACTGGCTTTTTTGTTATAATACTATTATATGATTTTCCGCTGCCTGACAATTTTTCCCGACAGCTTCCGCTCCTATCTTAATGAGGGGATATTGAAGCGCGCCCAGGACAAGGGAATCATCCGTTGTCTGACATACAATCTCCGTGATTGGACCAAGGACCGCCATCGCAGCGTAGATGACGCCCCTTACGGCGGCGGCGCTGGCATGCTCATGAAGATAGAACCGCTTTATCTGGCCTTGCGTGACATCAAGCGCCTTAATCGGAAAAAAGACCTGAAAAGAAAGATCGTCCTGCTCTCGGCTTCTGGGAAAAAATGGGATCAATCACTGGCCGAGCGGTATGCCAAGCTTGATGAGCTTATCATCGTCTGCGGACGCTACGAAGGCGTCGACGCCAGGATAAAGAAGTTCGTCGATACTGAAATTTCTATCGGCGACTATGTCCTCAGCGGCGGTGAGCTGCCGGCCATGGTCATGATTGATTCCATTTCCCGCCTCTTGCCCGGCGTCCTAGGAAACCGCGATAGCCTGATCGAAGAAAGCCATAACCGCGGCGTCATCGGTGAATACCCCCAGTATACTCGGCCTGAGGTATTCCAGGCCGGGAAGCGCCGGTTGACCGTACCTAAGGCCCTCCTTTCCGGCGATCATGCCAAGATAAAGGCCTGGCGGGAGAAAAAGACTAAAATAAATAAGCCCGCCTGACGGCGGGCTTTTCTATATTGGATCCAGAGACATTTTTAAATTCAGCTCGGCCTGACCGCCCAGCCTTTTGCCGTCTTAATCAAGCGGCCGCGCAAAGAGAAGCCGGCTGATTTTTTATGGCCGCCGCCGCCCATCTTCCTGGCAATAGCCGCGACATCCACTTCATCGCTATTAGACCTCAGGCTACCCTTTATCCTGCCGTCTTCTTCCCTCAAGAACATGGCCACCCGGACGCCGGATAGGGTGCCCAGGAATGCTACGATGTCATTAAATAATTCAGCGCTGCCACTCCGGCCGGCCGGCAATAGATCTTCTAATTCACGATGGGTGAGGGCGGAAACGGCCAAGCCAGTTGCCGGGTTGAAATCCATGTTCTCCATCGCCCGCCCCCAAGCCTTGAGGGAGTCAAAGCTCTTGTTGTGCACCGTGCCGCTGATAATCTTCGGCAAAGAGGCGCCGCAATTTAACATCTCGGCGGCCACAGCCAGGGCTTCGCGGGAAGAATTGGTATAGAGAAAGTGGCCGGTATCAGACAGAAGGCCGATAAGGATGCAATCAGCGATTGCCCGATTTATCGTCATCCCTTCCGATTTCAGCAGTTTATAAATAACCGCCGTGGTCGATGCCTGGTCCGGCAATCTTATTTCCAGGTCAGCATAACTGTCCTGGGGCTCGTGGTGGTCAAGCTCTATAATGTATGGCCGGCGGGAAATCGATCCGATCTTCTGGCCCGAAATCAGCTGGCCGATCCTCTCACCTAGGCCGGTCCTGGCCAAAGAACCGCAATCCAAAACTACTATCAAATCAAATGCTCCCAAATCCTGGGGCGCAGTGGAAGTAACCGCCTGACTATGGGGAATAAAATCATAATCCCTGGCCGGCTTGTTCTCTGCAAAAGAATATGTCCTGGCCCCAAGCTGATTGAATATCTCCTGCATCGCCCCCAAAGAAGCTAAGGCATCGGCATCAGGAGAAATATGTCCGATAAGCAGAACGCTTTTCGCTTGTCGGATATGCCTCCCCGCCTCTTTAAGTTTTCTTTCCAGTTCTTTTTTCATATATAAAGCAACCGGAAATTTTAACAAACAAATAAAAAAAAGTCCAGCCGAAAGGCTGGACAAATCTACATAATATCGGCCTAATCTATCTCGGCAATGAGTCTTTCCAGCCGTCCAGCATCTCTTTCTGTGGCATCGAACTCCCAAATAAGGTGGGGCAAGCTACGCAGCCTGAGACGAGGCTTAAGCAGCGGGATAAGTTGGCTAGTTGAAGCGCGCAGGGCTCGCATAGCGGTTCCGGCCAGCTTATCAGGCAAGACGGAAAAACCAACATGAGCCGACTTTAAATCAGGGCTGCAGTTCACAAAGGTGATAGTAATCAGCCCGCCGGGGAGATGAACCGCTTGATTGACCGAAGCGGCCAATGTCTCAAGCAAAAGTTGATTTATCTGATCGGTCTTGGCCATATTTAATTAAATCTGATCAACCGTCCTCTCTTCCCGATATACTTTAAGAATATCACCGGTCTCTATTAAGGGCTTGCCTTGGTACTGCAAACCGCACTCCTCATCCCGACTTATTGCCTCAACGTCCTGCTTGCCGGATTGCAGGCGGACCAGCTGGCCGGAAGCAATGAAACCGTCTCCCCGGTATATTTCTACCAAGGTATTGTTCATAACTTCTCCGTCTAAGACTTTGCCGCCGACTATCTGGCTGTTGCTCTCCGTCCGGAAAACTGCTAGCACCTTTATCCGCCCCAGATCCGTTCGCTTTATCTCCGGCCGGACTAGAAGCTGCATTTCTTCCTTGACGTATTTAATTAGATCATAGATAACCGAAAAAGTTTTAACCGTGACTTGCTTTTCCCGGGCTAGAATATCAACGGCGGGCGGCACTTTGACATTAAAACCGAGAATCTTGGCTGATGAGTCTTCGGCGCGCTTAATATCGCCTTCGGTCAAATATCCCAAACCCTTGGCAATGATCTTCACTTTTACCTTTTCGTTATTGAGCTTGAGAAGTGACTCCTCTATCGCCTCGGCCGAGCCTAAAAAGTCGCTTTTAATAATAACATTTACTTTGGGCGTCGCGTCTTCCCCGCCATCATCTGTCTGGACTGGAACAATTTCTGAGACTTGGCCGCCAGCCTTCATTTTTCGCGCCTTGACTTTTTCGCCTTCGCCGACATAAAGGACGTCTCCGACCTCGGGAGAAACCTTGAGACCCAAGACCTTGACCGGAGCCGATGGGCCGGCATCAGCCACATCTTCGCCTTTGTGGCTCTTGAGAGACTTAACCTTGCCATAGGCGACGTCATTGAAACAGAGCTGGTCGCCGACGCGCAAGGTGCCGTTCTGGACCAAGATTGTCGCCAGGGGACCGGCCGCCTTGTCCACATTGGATTCAATGACCGTGCCGGCGGCTTCGGCTTCGGGATTAGCCTTAAGATTCTTGGCCTCCGTTTCAGCCAAAAGCAGAACCATATCAAGCAGATCTTCTATTCCCGTGCCCTCCTTAGCAGAAATAGGCGAACAAATAATCTTGCCGCCCCAATCCTCAGGCGTAATGTTAAGTTTAGTGGAAAGCTCTTGCTTGGTTCGATTAATATCGGCAGTCGGCTTGTCTATCTTGTTTATCGCCACAATATAGGGAATCTTCGCCGCTTCGATGATGCGGAAAGCCTCCACGGTCTGAGGCTTGACCCCGTCGTCAGCCGCCACCACCAAAATGGCGATGTCGGCCACTTTGGCTCCGCGGCTGCGCATGGCGGTAAAAGCTTCATGACCGGGAGTATCAATGAAGGTAATAGTCTGCCCTTTGCGGACTATCTGATAGGCGCCGATATGCTGGGTGATGCCGCCCGCCTCCCCGGCC
>ERZ795059.1824-NODE-1824-length-23043-cov-6.784018_pt1 | contig 23043 bp, 25 predicted proteins | sample MGYA00375143_ERZ795059 | MGnify/ENA primary metagenome ERZ795059 (study PRJEB30188, sample SAMN05720168) | activated sludge metagenome | isolation source: Anaerobic digester | place: USA | collected 2015-01-07 ... | reverse complement strand
CCAGTTTTTATCTATCTTATCGTTTTTATACGAAATTGAAGATCAAGATGCCAGTAGTATCGGTTTAACTGAAAAAAAAGAAGATTATAATCCAAAATATATTTATGATCGGGATTCTGTACAAGAAAAACTTTTAAGCATTCCCGGGATTTTAGCGACCACCTCTCATTATGTTGCTAACGCCAATTTTGTTTATGATCCGGAAAATGATGGGGAAAATGAGGAGAAGGGCGCGTGGACGGTAAAATCAATTAATCCGGAAAAGGAAATGACCGTTACCGGTGTTCACAACAAAATGGTTTCAGGCCAATACTTGGATATTAATGATCGTGATTATATTATGGTTGGTCGTGATATCAGCGGTGGTTTTGGCAGCCCTTATGTGGAAGAGTCACTTGGTGGAATTAAGGTTGGAGACAAGGTGAAATTGATTTTTTCCAACGGCGTGCAACGTGAATATACCATCAAGGGAATTTTTGCCACTAAAAATATGTTGGCCGATATGACAGCTTTTTTATCTGAAAAGGAAATGGAGTCTATTTTGGGGACAAAGAATATGGCATCGGAGATTTTGGTTAGAGTACAAAATCCGGGCCAGGAAAGACTTTATATTGAGAAAATTGAAAGTATGGGTATTTCTGATTTAAAAATGAAGTCTTGGCAGGATTTCTTGGCATCTTCCGCGTCTTTTACCGATAGCTTTATGGTGATCAATTTGATTTTGTCCGGTATCGGTTTGATCGTGGCCGGAGCGATTATTTTTATTGTAATTTATATCAATGTTGTTAATAAAAGAAAACAAATCGCCATTTTAAAAGCGATTGGCATGGAAGCGAAAATTATCGTTAATTCTTATGTTTTGCAATCAATGTTTTATGCGATTATTGGTATTAGTTTAGGTTTGTTGTTTATTTATGGTTTTGTGATTCCATATTTTCTTGCCAATCCCATGAATTTGCCAACCGGTGATACCTCAATTACCGCCAATCCCGATACTTTGATTACGGCCGCCATCAGCTTGATTTCGGTGGCGATTTTGGCCGGTTTTTTCCCGGCGTGGATGGTCAGTCGGGGGCAAATTTTGGATGCGATGCGCGGAGAATAATAATTTTAAAATTTATGTCTTTAATGATTGAAGGTAAAAATATTCAGAAAATTTTTCCCGGCGCGGTGCCGGTGCATGCTTTGAAAGGCATTGATATTGCCATTAAAACCGGTGAGTTTGTGGCGATTATGGGGCGCAGCGGTTCCGGTAAGTCAACCTTGTTGCATCAATTGAGTTTGCTTGACGTCCCTACAGCCGGTGAAATTATTGTGGATAATCAAGATATTTTAAAATTATCAGAACGCAAAAAAACTTTATTTCGTTTGACCCATTTTGGTTATGTGTTTCAGACTTATGCTTTGTTACCCGAATTTACCGCCTTGGAAACAGTGTCCATTCCCTTGATGATGGCCGGTGTTTCTCATGGTGAGTATACTAAAAAAGCTAAAGAGATTTTGGAATTGGTTGGTTTGGGTCATCGCTTAAATCATCGGCCGTTTGAATTGTCCGGTGGGGAGCAGCAGCGCGTCGCGATTGCTCGCGCTTTGGTGCACAATCCGAAAATCGTTTTTGCCGATGAACCTTGCGCCAACTTGGATGTCGGCGCTTCCACCAAAATCATGCAATTGTTTTCCAAATTAAATAAGGAATTGGGACAGACAATTGTGTTGGTTACCCATGAACCCGATGATGAAAAATATGTGGATAGAGTAATAACTTTGGATGATGGCTTAATTAAAAAACAATAATTATATGTCACAAAAAATTCGTAAAGTAATTATTCCGGTAGCCGGTTGGGGAACGCGTTTTTTGCCTGCCACCAAAGCGCAACCAAAAGAAATGTTGCCGATTGTTGATACGCCGATTATTCAGCATGTGGTGGAGGAGGCGGTGGCATCAGGAATTGAAGAGATTATTTTGGTGACCGGTGCATCTAAGCGTGCTGTGGAAGATCATTTTGATTATAATTACGCTTTGGAACAGCATTTGGAAAAGCAAAACAAACCGGAGTTGTTGGCGGAAACACGTCGTATTGCTGAGATGGCGACGTTTGTTTACGTTCGACAAAAAGGACCGTACGGCAATGGTACACCGGTTTTGACCGCACGCGATTTAATCGGTGATGAGCCATTTGCGGTAATGTGGGGGGATGAGTTTTTTCATTCCGATTATAAGCCACATTTACGTCAGTTGATTGATGTTTATGAAAAATATGAGCAACCGGTTTTGACCGGCTATGAAGTATCTTCACGGGATGTGGAAAAATATGGTATAATAGATGCGAGCCTGATTGAAGACGGAATTTTTCAAGTTAAAAGAATTGTGGAAAAACCAAAACGAGAAGAAGCTCCTTCCAATTTGGCATCTTTAGGCGGTTACATTTTGACTCCTGACATTTTTGATATTTTGGCCAATTTGCCTTTGGGTAAGGGCGGGGAGTTGTGGTTAACCGACGCGATTGCCAAACTTTTGGAAAAACGCCCGATTTACGCTTGTTTGGTTAATGGTACTTATTATGATACCGGTTCCAAATTCGGCTATTTGCAAGCAAACATTGATACCGCTTTACGACGCGATGATTTAAGAGATGATTTGTTAGCATATTTAAAAACAAAGATTAAATAAAAAATATTTTATGAATTTGCCAGCTTGGAAAAAACTAACACTTAAATTCTTGGTGTTGTCCGTCATTTTTGTTTTGCCCTTGAGTGGTTTTGGTTGCAAGTTGACTTCTTCGGAGGTGCAACAAAATATGCAAGCCACCACTTTGGAAATTTGGGGTGTGTACATGGATAGCCAAGATATTCGGGAGATTATCAGTGATTATCGAGTTAGTCATCCTTATGTGCAAATTAATTATAAAAATTTTCGCCCCGAGGAATATGAAACCGAATTATTAAACGCTATGGCTGAGGATCGTGGCCCGGATATTTATTTGGTACACAATACCAAGGTTTATGAATACCGCAATAAACTGCTGCCGTTGCCGTCCAGTGTGAAAGTGGCGGTGGTCGTGGAGGAGGGGACGATTAAGAAAGAGAAGAAAGTGGTTTTGCAGACCAATGCCGGTTTAACTATTGGTCAACTAAAAAAATCTTTTGTTGATGTGGTCGCGCAGGATGTGGTGATTCCCAACAGCGAGACCGGAGTTGAGGAAATTTACGGTTTACCTTTAAGTATTGATACTTTAGCTTTGTACTATAATGTTGATTTGTTGAATCGGGCCAATTTGCCGGAACCGCCGGCGACTTGGATGGAATTGCAAGAAATGGCGCCGTCTTTGACCAGGGTTGATGAGAATGATGGAATCGTGCAATCAGCGATTGCCTTGGGTTTGAGTGATAACATTGATCACCATTTTGATATTTTGTCCGCTTTGATGTTGCAAAATGGCACTGTTTTTACCAGTGAATTTAATCAAATGGTGATGGATAAGGTGCCGGCTGCTTTGTCTGATAAAACTGATACTCCGCCGGCGATGAGTGCTTTGGATTTTTATTCGTCTTTTGCTAAACCATATAAGGTTACTTATACTTGGGATCAATATATGGATGAGGCGGTTCGTGAATTTGCCGCCGGTAATTTGGCGATGTTTGTAGGTTATCAATTTCATGAGGAGACGATTAAGGGTTTGTCACCAAAATTGAATTATCAGGTGGCCCCATTACCGCAAGTAAACTCGGAATATCCGGTGAACTATGCTAATTATTGGGTTTTGGGTGTGTCCAAGAAAACTAAATCCGCTGATATCGCTTGGGATTTTGTCCAATTTGCCACTCAATCATCAGAGGCTAAGAAATATTTGGATGCCAGCGGTACGATTACCGCTTTGAAAGGTTTGATAAAAGATCAACAGACCGATGAATTGTCGGTGTTTGCCAATCAGGTTTTAACTGCGCAAAGCTGGTTCCACGGTGAAGATTTTGAAGCGACTGCCGCGATTTTTAAACAAATGGTTGATGATGCCGCGACCGATAATTATGAAAGTATCGGTGCTTTGGTAAAGAACGCCAATTTACAATTGAATAGTATTTATAGATAAAAATAAAATATATGAGATTTTTTAAGTTTGTTGGTTCTGCATTGGCACTGGTGGTTTTATTATTTCCGCAGCTGTCTTTGGCGACTGAAATGACTTGTGTGAAATCAAAAAGTTGCGTTGAGGTTTCCGCTTCTTGTAAGCGTATTGTTTCGTACATAAAATCCACCGAAAATACAACAATAAATTCAGATTCGGGAAATGGGGGTACCAATGTTTCTAGTGTGGATCTTCAAAATTTAAACGAAGTTGATCTGGCGGTTTTGGATAGTGCTACCGTCGACATGAAAGATTTGATGTTGTTTGTTTGTCAGTTTGATGATATCGGTAAAATTTCTGGTGCTAATGATTCAGATAAAAAGGCTGTGTGTGTAAAATATAAAAATGTTGAAGGGTTTGGTTCTGGAGAGTTATCAAAAGTTTTGGATATTCAAGGTTCGTTTTATAAATGTGTTTTTGGAGATAAAATTACTACACGAAAGCCTGTTTCGGAATTGTATATTTGTCCAACGGGGACAAAATGTGTTAATAATTGGGCAGCCGCAAAAACTGATACCACGATAGCCAGTACCTCTTCAGCCTTCGGCTCCGGCAACGTCACCTGCGGAAATCGTACTTTTTCTTGTAGCCGCGGTGGATGGTTTTCCGGAGTGTCTGATCAATGTTATTGTTGCGGTTCTTGCACCCCTGACGATTTGTTAACTGTGGGAAATACGGTTTTGAAGTGGTTATTCAGTATTATCGGGGCGGTTGGTTTAGCAATGTTTGTTTGGGGTGGTTTTAAATTTATTACTTCCGCCGGTTCCGGTAGCGAAGTGACTGCCGGTAAAAAAGCGATGATCAACGCCGTGATTGGTTTGGTGATTATGTTTTCTGCCGGCGCGGTGGTGACTTGGATTCAAGAAAAATTGGAATTGAATAAAGAAGTCAGAATTAATATCAGCAATGCCGGACCGACTTATTCAACAACCACCGGCGGTAGCGGTACGAGCACCACGGAAGTCCACGGTAGCACGAAAATCGGCGAATCTTGTCTGTACAATCAAAGCACCAAGAGCAGTTATTGCGCTGAAGGTTTATATTGTTATTCCATTGATCAAACTAAGGGGGTTTGTTTGCCGCAAAATCCGGAAAAGAGTGTTTCTCCGGGCGGTGATTGTTATGTTTTACCGGGGGATGGCAGCAAAGATATGTGTAAAACCGGTACTTGCCAAGCGGCTGATAAAACCGCCGGGACTAAAGGGACTTGTCCGACAGTGGAAGACAATCCGAGCGTGACCATTGGTGATACTTGCAAAACTGATGCTGAGTGTGCCGGAAAAAATTTGTTTACGGTCAGTTCTACTTGTTATAAAAAATCAGGGAGCGCTACGGGAAAATGTTTACCATCTTCCGGTAGAAATGTTGATGCCGGTGGTTCTTGTTATGTTCTTCCGGGAACCGGAACCAACGATTGTGCCGGATCATTATTGTGTGTGCAAAATCCGGACGCTTCTGATCCTAAGTTAAATCGCACCATCGGTGAATTGGGGGTTTGTTATAATTATAAAAATCAAACTCGTGGTTATGCTTGCAGTAAGAGTTTTGAGTGTTCCAGCGCTGATTCTTGTTTGAGTGTTCCCAAGGCATCCAATCGTTCATATTGTTTAAAAACCGGAACTACTTTTAATGATACGGAAGATCAAGCGTGTGAATTAATTGAATTGTCTGATGGTACTACCGATGTTGACAGTTGTGTTTCCGGATTAACTTGTATGGAAGTTGATGGTTCGATGAAGTGTGCTCGTTAAGGTTTATTTGTCTAAAAGGTAAATTTTCGCTATAATATAGGTATTCTTAATACCCTAATTAAAAAATAAGAAAAAAAATTATGAAGACAGTGAAAAGCTTGGTTTTGAGCATGGTGATGGCTTTGGCCGTTTTTATGCCTTTAGCTGGCGCCAGCGCCATTTCTTTATTCCCGTCCGATGATCCAACCGGATCCAGCATGGCTTCTACCATTGGTTTGTCCGATCGTTCCTTGCCGGAAATTATTGCCAGCATTATCAACATTGTGTTGAGTGTTTTGGGTATCGTTTTGGTGGTAATTATCATTTATTCCGGTATTCAATGGATGACTTCCGATGGCGATAAGGGCGTGAAAGATGCTAAATCTCGCTTGACCAACGCCGTTATCGGTTTGGTGATTGTGGTGGCCGCTTGGGCGATTACCTCTTTCGTGGTGAGCAGCATTATGGGCGCCGTTGGTGACAGCAGTGTTATCTAAACGTTTTATATAAAAAAGGAGAATCATTCTCCTTTTTTACAAGCTTGGATCGTTTGATCCGATTTTGTAAAAAATGAGAATAATAAAAAATCGTATGAATAAATTAAAAAATAAAATCGGAGTTTGGACGGTCGCGGCGGGCGCTTTTTGTTTTCCGTTTGTCGCCAAAGCCACGGAATTGTATAGTCCGGTCAGTAAAGAAATGGATGTTCCCACTATGATTGGCCGTGTTTTGAGTGTGGTTATTGGGGTGATTGGCGCGATTGCCTTGGCGGTTTTTATTTATGGTGGTTTCTTGTGGATGACCAGCGCCGGTAATGGTAAAAAAGTGGAAGAAGGTAAAAGCGCGATGGTTTGGGCGGTGCTTGGTTTAGTGATTATTTTTTCCGCGCGAGCGATTTTAAAATTTGTTTTAGATGGTTTGATTGGTAATAAATAAATTAAAAATATTTATGTCTTTCCGTAAAATTTTAGTGATAACATCAATGTTTTTTGTTTTTATGCCGGCTTTGGTTTCAGCAGTCGATACAACCACGCCCACCGCCACACCGACGACCCCTAAAACAACGGCGAGTTCCAGTACCAGTGATTTTGGTTTAAGCACCAGTGCTGATGCGGCCGGGTTGCCAAAAAATTCTCCCGATTTGATGGGTGTTGTGGCCAATGTTATCGGTACCGCTTTATCATTGATTGGCGTAATTTTTATGATTTTGTTTATTTACGGCGGTTTTATTTGGATGACTGCCGGTGGAGATGCTGGGAAAACTAAAAAAGCTAAGGATTTGATGACCAGCGCGGTGATTGGTGCGGTTTTGATTTTTAGTGCTTACTTTATTACTAAGTTTGTGATTAATGAATTGGTCAGTAGTACCACCATTCAAAGTGGAGGTACGACCACCGGAACCGGCACGACTACCGGGGGAACGACTACCGGCAGCGGTTCAACTCTTTGGGATTAATTTTATTTATTTTATATGAAAAAAATATTTTCCGGCTTTCTGCTATTATTAGGGATTATTTTTTTTGTTTTTCCAATTATGACCATGGCGGCCAGTGATTATGGTACCAGTGATTTGGGAACGCGTCTTGGTTACAGCACCGAAAATGTTAATCAGGAAATCTTGTTGGAAAAAGTCGGGCGCTTTATTTCCATTTTCTTGGGTTTGTTGGGGGTAATTTTCTTGGTATTTATTTTATTTTACGGTTTTCAATGGATGACGGCCGGTGGTGACAGTAAAAAAGTGCAATCAGCCAAAGACGGCATTGTTAATTTGGTGATTGGTTTGGTTTTGGTCTTATCCGCTTATGCGATTACCTCGTTTGTTATTAAATTATTAACCGGTGTTAACCAATAATATGATGAAAAAATATTTATTTGCGTTTTTTGCCTTCGTGTTATTTTTCTTTCCTTTTTTGGTCGGGGCGGCCGGTTTGGGTGATGCCGCTAAAACTTTAGATTCAAGTGCTAAGACTATGGGTTACGCTACCGGTTCCAATGTCAGTTTGGAAATTATGATTGGTAAAGCTATTCAAGTGTTTTTGGGGATTTTGGGCGTGATATTTTTGGGAATCACCGTGTGGGCCGGTTTTCAATGGATGACCGCCGGCGGAAATACCAAGAAAATAGAAGAGGCTAAGGGATGGTTGATGAATGGCGTTATCGGTTTGGTGATTATTTTGAGTGCCTATGCCATTTCCAGTTATGTCGTTTCCACTTTGGTTAATAATTTAGGAACAATTCAATAATATGATGTCAAAATTTACAAAAATTTTTCTGGCGATAGTTTTGTTGTTTAGCTTTGGTTTTTCTTTGTTGATTGCGGAAAATGTTTATGCCACGGATGCTAAAACCAATATTACCGGACGTTTGGATAATGTTGGTAAGGCCAGCGGCTATTCTACCAGCACTTCCGGCGAGCAGGGTTTAGTGACAATTGTCGGCAATATCTTAAAAATTATTTTTAGCGTTTTGGGTGTGGTTTTGTTGGGCTTTGTTTTGTATGGCGGTTTTTTGTGGATGACCTCCGGTGGTAATACCGATGGAGTGAAGAAAGGTAAACAAATGATTACCAATGCTGTGATTGGTATAGTGATTGTGGTTAGCGCTTATGCCATTTCCAGTTTTGTGATGAAGCAGTTGGAATCTTTGAATACCACCAGTACGACCGGCACTTCCACTTCCTTGCCAACGCCTTAATTTTAAAAATAAAAATATGAAAAAATTCTTAAAATATTTAGGTCTTTTCTCTATTGTTGGTGCTGCCTTGTTATTGTTTCCGGATTTTTGTTCAGCTGATGCTTTATTGGATAAAATCGGACAACAAAGTGGCGCCCCGCAAACCGATTTGCCGACTTTGGTGGCAAATATCATTAAGATTGTCTTAAGTGTTTTGGGGGTGGTTTTTGTGATTTTGATAATTATTTCCGGTATTAAGTGGATGAATTCCGATGGGGATAAGGGCGTGAAAGAAGCTAAAACCACCATTACAAACGCCGTGATCGGTTTGGTGATTATCGTTTCCGCTTGGGCGATTACCAATTTTGTTGTCAGTTCAATTCAAAATAGTTTAGGTTCTTAATGAATACCTTAAAAATATCGGGTTTTAGCACCCGATTTTTTTATTGCCAAAATGATTTTTTTTAGTGTAAACTAATAGCAGATTCAGATTTTATTATTAAAGATGAAATATTATGTCAGGACATTCCAAGTGGGCAACCACCAAACATCATAAGGCTAAAGAAGATCAGAAAAGGGCCGGTGCGTTTACTAAAATCGCCAAACTGGTGATGGTGGCGGCGCGTGACGGCGCCGACCCCGCGCTCAACTTTAAATTACGATTGGCCATTGACAAAGCCCGGGCGGTTAATATGCCTAAAGATAATATTGATCGTGCCATTAAAAAAGGCGCCGGTTTGAGCGAGGGTGAAGTATATTATGATGTTTTGTATGAAGCTTATGGCCCGAGTGGCGCGGCGATTCTCATTGAAGCGACCACTGACAATAAAAACCGTACTGCCGGCAACGTGCGTACTGTTTTGAATAAATACGGCGGCAGCCTTGGCGCGACCAACAGCGTGCAATATATGTTTAAACGCAAAGGCGTTTTGGTGATGCCGATTCCGGGTGGTGTTTCCACTGATGATTTGATTTTGGATTTAATTGATCACGGTGCCGATGATGTGCAAGTGGATGAGGATATGTTGGTAATTTTTACGACCGTGGAGAATTTTTTAACGGTTAAAGCTTATTTGGAAGAAAAACAATATGTAACTGAAATGGCGGAAATTGAATATGTGGCTGATTCTGATTTGGAATTGGATGAAGAAAGTTCCGCGAAATTGCAAAAAATTGTGGATTTATTGGAGGAAGACGATGATGTCAATAAAGTTTATACGAATGTTAAAAACTAAAAATCAAAAAACAGTCGGTCCGGTGGTTTTGGGTGTTGACCCGGGGTATGGCCTGGTGGGGATTGGCGTGATTCAAAAACAGGATCGTAATTGGAAATCTTTGTATCACGGTTGCATCAAAACTGATGCTAAAGCTTGTTTTAGTGCGCGCTTGTTGCAAATTTCCGAAGAATTGGGCAATATTATTCGGCAATACAAACCGGAAGCGGCCGTGGTGGAAAAGTTGTATTTTAACAGTAATACGACCACCGCAATTGACGTGGCGCAGGCGAGGGGCGTGATTATGTTGACCTTGTTGCAAAACGGCGTTGAGGTTTGTGAATTGACGCCTTTGCAAGTGAAACAATTTGTCAGCGGTTACGGACGTGCCGATAAAGCGCAGATGAAACAAATGATGAAGTTATTATTGGGTCTTGATAAACTACCCAGTCCCGACGACGCCGCCGACGCTTTGGCTCTGGCTTACTGTTGGGAATCTCATTCCAAATTTTTAAAATTATAAGCGATAAATTATGAAAAAATTATTATTTTTGGCAATTGGCGCGCTCGGTTTTTTACAACCGGTTTTGGCAAGTGCCGCCCAGTTAGAAGCTTTTCGGGCGCCTCATCATTGGTACTTACCCATTAGAACTTTATTTGATTATTTGATGGATAGTGGTTTATCAATGGATTATTTGTATTGGTTTATTTTGTTACTTTTGAGTTTAATGATTGTTTTGATTGCCAATCAATTAATTGGTTTTAAGTTTTTTAATATGTATTTATTGGTAGTGTGGATTTTTTTAGCTACGATTTTAGGTTTGCCTTTATTTCTAATATCATTGCTTGTGTTTATTTTATTTTCCGCCGGTTTAAATGTGTTGTTTGTCAGATTTAAGTTTTTATATTTTTCAAGAATCTCGGCGCATTTAGCAGTCGGGATTTTTTGTATTCTTTTAATTTTATTGCTTGCTTTGCAATTCCGTGTGACCATGGATGGTATTAGTATTTTAAGTTTGATTATTTTATTGTTTTTCACCCAACATTCAACCGTTAAAGATGCTGATCGTTTGGGTTCTGTTTGGTTTTCCTTAGTTTTAAAAAGTTTGGTGATGTCAGTGTTTGTTTATTTTGTGGTGAACGCTGCGGTGGTGAGAGATTTGTTTTTGGATTATCCGGACCTGTTGTTATTGTGTATTCCAATTTTGTTGTGGTTGGGACGAAGAACCGGTTTGCGCTTGATGGAACTGGATCGTTTTTCTCGCTTGATTCGTAAGGAAATGGATGAGGATTATAAGGATTTAATTTCTTAATCTTTATGTTGAAAAAATTTATTCAATTCTGGCGAGCACAACGTAATGTTTTGGGTATTGATGCCCGGGATCTTTTATATGTATCTAGAAATTCTAAGCATTCGATTTATTTGGCCGATAGCAAGCTGGCTTCCAAGAGGGTTTTGAAAGAGAATAAATTGCCAAGTAGCCGTGTATTTGCTGTTATTCATAATCGTCAGGAATTGAGAGATTTTGATTGGTTAAGTATTCCTGATTCTTTTGTTCTAAAACCAAATCGTGGTATGGGAGGGGCGGGCATTCTTGTTGCCTTTAGAAAAAAGGGGGATTATTGGCTTTGTGCCGGTGGACGAAAAATTGATTTGGAGGGGTTGCAAACCCATATTATTAATATTTTTGATGGGCTTTTTTCATTATTTCATCAAAAGGACATTGCTTTTTTTGAAGAAAGAATTAGCATTGATAATTATTTGAAACGATTTTCGTATAAGGGAATTCCTGATATTAGAATTTGGTTGTATAATTATGTGCCGGTGATGGCGATGCTTCGTTTGCCAAGTGTCGCTTCCGGTGGGAAGGCGAATTTGGCGCAAGGTGGAATCGGGGTTGGTTTGGATTTGGGAACAGGGCAAGGATTGCACGCAATTGTTAAGGGGAATCAGGTTATTGATACCATAAAAATTGGTAAAACGGAATTTTCAATTCACTCGATTCGTATTCCTAAGTGGAAGAAAATTTTAAAATTATCAATTGAAACCGCCAAGGCTTGTAAAATAAAATTTACCGGTTTGGACGTGGCGATTGATAAGAAAATCGGCCCCTTGATTTTGGAGGTAAACGCTCGTCCCGGTTTGGAAATTCAAAACGCCAATATGTCCCCACTGAAGGAACGTTTACAGCGTGTCGCTAATTTAAAGAAAGTGACAACCGAAAAAGCTTTAAGTATTGGAACATCTTTGTTTGGGGGGAGTGTTGAGCAAGAAATTGAATTATTGGCTGGTAAGGAAATTATTGGTTTAAAAAACGAAGTCGAAATTATCGCTGAGGAAAAAAGTATTGCTAAGGTGGCGGCCCGCGTTGATAGTACCAATGCCTACACCGTAATTGACCGTGATTTGGCCATGAAAACCGATTTGAAAGAATCCCTGGAAATTTTTAAAGAATTCAGTGAAACTTGTCCCTGTTATGATCAGGTGAAAATTGATCGTTGGTCCAAGGATGTGATGAAAAAAGTCCGGGAAAAAACCGATTTGATTGAAGATGTAAAAATTGTTCAGACCAAGCATGGCTTGGTGGCTCGGCCGGTTTGTCGCTTTAAATTAAGAATTTCCGAAACCGAATTTAACGTTTCCGCTTTGGTGATGTCTCGCAAGCAAGCGGCGCACAAGATTTTGTTGGGGCAGGACGCTTTAAAGCATTTTTTGTTTGATGTTAATAAAAAAGACAATTAATTATGGTTTTGAGCGCTCAGCAAAAAGCTTGGCTGGAAATGAATTCCGATTTTGTCGTGTCTTTTGATTTGCATTATCATCATTTGGATGATTTGGAGAGCGTGGTTGAGAAATTTTTAAATGATTGTTTTTTGGATCGTCATCAGAACTTGTCTTTTATTCATGGACATGGCACCGGCGCTTTGCGCAGCAAATTACATCAAATTTTAGAGGGGCATCCCTTGGTTAAAGAAACTTGGATGGGCAATAATGGCGGCATTACTTACGTTATTTTGGATTTATATTAAAAAACAAAAAATGAAAGCGCTGATAATTTCCGACACGCACAATAATTTAGTTAATTTGGAAAAAGTTTTTCGCGCCGAGCAAGACGTGGATTTTTTAATTCATTGCGGGGATGTTAATGATCCGGAAACTTTGGAATATTTAGTTGGCAATTTTAACAAAGAGATTTATTTATCTTTAGGAAATTGCGATCAGGCTTTGTGGTATTGGTGGCAAAAGAAAGACGCTAAGCCGGAGCATATTCATGTTTTTAAAGAATGGGGTGAGGTGGAATTCGCCAACCGACGCTTTGCTTTTTCTCATTATCGTGAAGCAGTGGAGCATATTCGTCAGCAGTATGACGCGGTTTTTTATGGTCATAGCCACCAACCGTTTATTGATGATTTGCAGGGCGGGCATTGGTTATTGAATCCGGGAAACGTTGCCGGTTTGTATTATCCGCCGACCTACGCCACCTGGGATTTGGGGAAAAATTTTTTTCAACTGCATTTGATTAACAATTTAAAATAAAAAGTATGGATCAAGCAATCATTCAAAAAAGTTTGGAAATTTTTGAACCATTATTGAAAAAAGTGGGTGCGGAATTGCGCCGGAAGTTTTTAAATAAAGATTTTCAAGTCAGTGAAAAAGCCAAACAAGAGTTGGTCACTACCGCCGACAAGCTTTCAGAAAATTATATTTTAACAGCCATCAAAGAGAATTTTCCCGATCACCATATTTTGAGTGAAGAAAGTGGGGAAGTGGAAAATGACAGTCAATCACCATATTTGTGGGTGGTTGATCCGGTGGATGGGACGACCAATTTTGTTTATCGAAATCCGTTTTTCGCGATTTCCATCAGTTTGTTTTATGCAAAAGAAGTGGTTTTGGGTTTGATTTATAATCCGATTTTAGAAGAAATGTATATTGCCCAAAAAGGCGGCGGCGCTTGGTGCAATGGGCAAGCACTGCGCGTCAGCGACGAGCAATATTTGGAAAATCTTAAAATGACTTATTGTTACGGTGCCGGCAAAAAGAGTCGGATGGATGCTTTGAAATTGCATTGTTATTTTAAAGAGCATGGTGATATTCGGCAGCTTGGTTCTTCGGCCTTGGAATTGGCGTTGCTGGCGCGGGGCGTCACTGATGTTTTTATGGTGCCGGGAGCCTTGCGTTGGGACGTTGGTGCCGGTGTCTTATTGGTGCGCGAGGCCGGTGGGAAAGTAATAGATTTTCACGGTGAAGATTGGCATTACGATAGCGCCGACATGTTAGCCGGTAATGGCAAGAGTGAGCGGAAGGTCTTGCCAATTATTCAAAAATTGTTGTAATATAAAAATAGTTTTCAATTAATAATAAGATATTTTTATGGCTAAGTTTTTCGCGTTTTTCGCGGTGTTAATTATCGGTGTTTTGGGGATTGGCGCTTGGTTTGTGTATAGCGCCACTGCTTTTCCAATGGATGATTGGCAGGGGACGGTCCAATTGGAAGTTGAAAGCGGTAAGGTTTATGTGAAACAAGGTAATTTGGATTATCAATTGGTAAAAGAAAATATGACTTTGCAGGAAGGTGATAGCGTGAAAACCGACACCGACGGCAGCGCCAACATTGTAGTTGGTGAGGGCGCGGTGATGCGTTTGGACGCCAACACCGAGTTGACCATCGCCCAGGCCGATATGGCTTCAATGTGGGAACAACAAGTGAATGTTAAAGTCAGCGAAGGTAAAATTTGGTTTAGAATTTTGAAGTTGTTCAATGATCAATCACAATGGGAAGTGGAAACTCCGACCGTGGTCGCTACCGTGCGTGGCACAGCGTTTTCGATCGGGACCGAAGAGTTGTTCGTTGGTGAAAGCCAAGTCGCGGTAAAGGATAAGCGTTTGGGAAATCGCGGTAAGGAAGTGTTGGTTGGTTTGGGAGAAGCGATGCAATTTGCCGGTGACGGTCGTGACACCTTGCAAAAAATTAAATTGGGACGAGATAAATTGGATGACAATTTAAAACAATGGGTGGACCGGAATTTTAAAAATGACGGTAGTTTTCAAAAGTTGGCGCGGGAACGCGTTAATACTCGATTGAAAAAATATATGGGGGCGGAGCCTGGGACTTTGAAATATAAGTTACAGCAAACCGCTGAAAATATTCGCGAGAAATTTATTGATGATGAACAGACTAAAGCGCGTTGGGAAAACTTTAAGCAACAACGTCGTTTGGCTGAAGGAGCGTGGTTGGCGGAAAAAGGTGATGCCAATCAATTGCGTGATTTCTTGAAAGATCAAAAATTGGATAAATCGTTGCGTGAAAAAGTTTTGCCGGAATTGTTGGGTGAGGACAAATTGGATTGGAAAAAAATTATGCCGGAACGTGAAATGCCCGATCGCATTTTCGACTGGAATCAATTTGATAATACTTTTGATCGTTTGAATCGTGATTTGGATAATTTGGATTTCAATTTTGATATGAGCGGGCTGGATGCCTGGATGAAATATCAAACCGATAATCCGGAGTATTTCCGTTTGATTAAGGCTTATACTGATAAATGGTCCAATATTGATTATACTGATCCGGCACAAATCCAAGCGATGTTAAACAGCCCGGAATATTTGAATTTGGTGAAGTTTTTCAGTCAGATGTCTGAGGACTTACAATTGCAACGACAACCGTTGAATAACGATCTTGAATTATTAAATACTCGACCGAGCGCCACGACAGGAACGGATGAAACCGTTGCCACCACCGGCGAAGAAGTGCCAATGGAAACATTGGAAGAAGGACAAACCCAAGCCACGGAAGATCCTGCCCCGATCGAGCAGCCGATTGAAGAGGAAACGGTTTTGGAATTTAATCTCTAAAATCGTTTTATGAAAATCAATAAGCAAACAATGTGGAAGTGGGGAGTTGGCTTGTTTATAATTTCTTTGTTGTCGGCTTTTTATTTGAATGATTCTTGGAAAGTTTCCAATGAGAAATGGTGGGATAAGTATTTCGCTTGCACCCCGTCCGAGGTGAGCCAAGATATTGTTTTGGTGGAAATTGATGATGCCAGTTTGGCGGAATTTGGTATTTGGCCATGGCCCCGCACCGCCACCGCCGCTTTGTTGGAAAAAATTCAGTCCGGCGCGCCCGCCAAGATTGGCGTGGATATTAATTTTGTGGAAAAAACCGGTACTGAAGCGGATTTAACTTTGCAACGTTTTTTTAATGAAAATGAAAATGTTTATATTCCCATTGAGGGCGAAGGTTTGCGTTTGAATGATAATCAATGGTTGGCGCAGGGTTTTATTCGTCCTTATTATTTGTTGGGACGTGCCCGCCAGGGTCACATTAATTTTATTAACTCCGATGACAATGTCGTTCGGCAGGTACCACTGAGCGTGGGTAGCGGCGCTGATAAATATCAATCTTTCAGTGAATTGTTGGCCGGAAAAACTTGGAATAATGTCACCAACCGCATTTATTTTTGCCCGGAAAAATATTTTAATCATCTTAGCGCCCTTGATGTGATGAATAAGTTGAGCGCTGAAGAATTGCAAGAAAAGTTTGCCGGCAAAGTCGTGATGGTCGGTTTGACCGTGGCGGATTTGCACGATTATGTTTATACGCCATTATCCAAAGGTGATTATATGTATGGGGTTTATTCCCACGCTAACGCCGTCAATACTTTAATGTCCGATAAACAATTCCAGGATTTGCCATTTTACTTGGATTTCTTGCCGTTCTTTTTTATTCTATTGGGATTTTTAATTTATTTATTGTTGACCGAATACTATACCATCACCAATGCTTCGGTTTTGGGCTTGTTATTGTTATCCACTTGGTGGGTGAATATGTTGCTTTTTGATAGCGGTTGGCGCTTTAACGGTTGGTATTATATTGTCGGTTTGGTTTTGATTTATTTGTATGTTTTGGTGGTTCATTATATTTTGTTGTTTTTCGCCAAGCAGGATTTGCGTCGCACTTTCGGTTTTTATTTATCGGAAAGTGTTTTAAATGAATTGATTAACAATCCGGATTTGGTGAAGTTGGGGGGCGTTCGTCGTCACATGACGGTTTTGTTTTCCGATTTGCGCGGCTTTACTTCTTTGTCGGAAAAATTAAGTCCGGAGCAGTTGGTGAAAATTTTGAATATTTATTTGACTGAAATGAGTGATGTCGTTTTGAATGAAAACGGTGTTATTGATAAATATATGGGTGATGCCATTATGGCTTTTTGGGGCGCGCCTTTGGATGATAAACGTCACGCCTTTAATGCTTGTTTGGCCGCTTGGAAAATGAAAAATTTATTGGTGGAATTGAATAAGAACAATGCTTGGCAGGAAGATGTAATTTTGAAATTGGGCATTGGCGTGAACAGCGGTGAAATGATTGTCGGGAATATGGGGGGCGCTAAGCGTTTTGATTACACGGTGATGGGCGATAGCGTCAATCTTGGTTCTCGTTTGGAAGGTTTGAATAAGATTTATGGCAGTGAAATCATTATCAGCGAAAGCGTGCATGCTCAAGTGAAAGATGAGTTTGTTTGCCGTGTTTTGGATAAAGTGGCGGTGAAGGGGAAGACCGAACCGGTAACCATTTATGAATTGTTGGGTCCGGTGGCGGAGGCGACGGATAAAGCTAAAGCTTTTGCCACGAACTTCGCGGCGATGTTTGATAAATATTTGGCCAAGGATTTTTCCGGCGCTTTGGAGTTATTGGAAAAGATGCCGGCGGAGGATTTGTCCGTGCAAGTCTATTTGGATCGTTGTCGTGAATATTTAAAAAATCCCCCGGCCGAAAACTGGGACGGGGTGTATGTGTTGAAGACGAAGTAAAATTGAAATAGAAAAAACCGCCCTTTTCGGGGCGGTTTTTTTGTATATTTCAGTATATATCTTAAAGACAATTATACCTCAATAATCACCGGCAAGACCATCGGACGACGTTTGGTTTTCTTGTATAAGAACAAGCCCAATTCATCGCGGATTTGTTGCTTAATGATGTTAATATCAGTGGGCGTGGCTTGACTTTCCACGATCTTTTTCACTTTTTTACGGGCTTCATTGAGCAATTCCTTGCTTTCTTTCATATAAATGAAACCGCGGGAAATAATATCCGGATTACCGATTACGGCGTTAGAGCTGTGTTTGATGGTGGCGATCACCACGAACATACCGTCTTCGGACATCATTTGACGATCACGTAAGACCACTTCGGAGACGTCACCGACGCCCAAACCGTCAACCATCACATATTCCGCCGGAACGTAAGCGCTGGTTAATTTACCGATTACTTTTTGGGTATTGCCCAAGCGGGAAAACTCCATCACTTGGCCGTTGTCCGCCACAAAAATATTACTTCGTGGCAAACCCAAGTCCGCGGCGATTTCCGCGTTGGCTTGCAACAAGAAGTGATTGGCTTCAATCGGAATATAATATTGCGGTTTAATTAATCTTAACATCAATTTAATATCTTCCTTTTTGGCATGTCCGCCGGCGTGAATATCCATTAATTGATAATGAATGATACGCGCCCCTTTGCGAGTAATCAAATCTTTCAAACTTTGAATGGTGCGTTCATTTCCCGGAATGACAGAGGATGAGAAAATAACCGTATCACCTTGTTTAAAGCTCAACACTTTATGTTCTTCCGAGGCCATCTTCATTAAGAAGGCGTTCTTTTCGCCTTGCGCGCCGGTCCCGATAAACACCAATTTATTATCCGGATAGTTGGCGGCCTCATCATTTTCAATTAAAGTTTTTGGTTTCATTTTGATATATCCCAATTGGTGGGAGATTTCCACGTTGGTTTTCATGGAGCTACCTTCCAAAACGATTTTTCGATCATAATCTTGGGCCAATTGAATCAATTGTTGGACACGAGTAATTTGTGAAGCGAAGGTGCCGATAATAATACGACCCGGCGCTTGCTCAAACACTTTGCGCAATTCTTCGCCGACCACTTTTTCGGAAACTTGGTGACCGGAGCTTTCGGCAGAGGTGCTGTCGCCCAAAAGCGCCAAAACCCCGCGATGCCCGATTAAGGCCAAACGGTTTAAATCGGCCGGCTTGCCATCCACCGGAGTATAATCAAACTTATAGTCACCGGTATGGAAAATCGTTCCCAAAGGCGTTTTTACCACCACCCCGAAGGTATCGGGAATGCTGTGGTTTAAACGGACAAACTCAATAATAAAGTTTTTACCCAAACGAATCACGCTGTCATCATTGACCATGGTGATTTTCAGTTTCGGTAAACCTTTAAATTCGGAGTAGCGTTTTTGAATAATGCCGGCGGATAATTCACCGGTAAACATTGGGGGATTGCCCAATTGCGGCATCAGGTGCGGAATACCACCGATATGGTCGTAGTGACCGTGGGTGATAATTACGCCTTTAACCCAATCCATTTTGTCTTTCAAATAACTGATGTCGTTGATGATGTAGTCAATGCCCGGCATGTTTTCTTCCGGAAATTGCAAACCCATGTCAATCAAAATGATTTCATTGTCGCATTCCAGTAAGGTCATGTTGCGGCCGACTTCTTCCAATCCGCCCATCACGATAATTTTCAATTTCGGCGAACGAAACGAGTCGCCGGTTCGGTGCGTCTTATAACGCCTTAATAAAGGCGTGTTGGCGCTGTTTTCTCTTTGAATCATAGAATTTCTTAATACTTATAGAGTAAAAAACTAGTTAGTTACCATTTAATTTGGCTTTTTGATTTTATGTACAAGTCGCCAAGAATGTTCCAGCGACCGGCATAATTATTGATGAACATGTTTTGATAATTTTTAATCTCATTGTTCAAGGCATACAAATACTTCGGTGAGTACAAGAACAAAGCGGCATTTTCTTCAATAATCAATTTTTGCAATTCCGCGTATTTCGCTTGACGTGTTAATACATCATGCGTTTGGCGGGCTTCTTCAATCAAGGTATCAATTTGCTTATTGGCCATTTGAGATAAGTTTAATCCCGGATAGTCAATTTGCGTGGAATGCCAGAACGGAAATAAATCCGGATCGGCCCCGATATTTTCACCGTAAATGATTGCTTGATAATTTCTTTCTTTAATCACTTGTTTGATTTCCGTGGTATCAATAGCTTGGATTTCCACTTTGAAACCGACGCTTTCCCAAGCGGCTTTCAAGGCGTTGGCTACGGATAAAATTTCTTCGGTATTGGGAATGCTGATTTTTAAAGTGGCGTCGGTGGCGGTACCATTGATGGTTTTGCGCCAGACATTGTCTTCACTTAAAGTCCAACCGTTATCAATCATCAATTGTTTGGCTTTTTCTTGGTCAGGGTTTTGTTGAGCTAAATCTTGGCTCCAGGCAAAATTGCCGGCCAAAATCGGTCCGCCAACGGTTTGAACATTATCTTTCAAGACATCATTGATGATTTGATTTTTATCAATCGATAAGTTTAATGCTTGGCGAAAATAAGCGCTTTTGATTAAATCATCACTTTTAACATTGTAGAAAAGCGCGGTGTATTGTGGCAAAGTCAATTGATAAACGGATACGTTGCTTTTGCCGTCTTCCACGAATGTTTTTTCTTTGAGCGGTAAATTGCCCAAAGCATTAATATCTCCTTTGACCAAAGCGTTGATGGCGGTTTGTTGGTCATCGTAGAATTTAAAAGTCATTTGTGGAATATACGGTTTTGGTCCGTAATAATTTTCAAAATAACTTAATTCGTAGTTGGCGATATTCCCAAAACTGTCTTTTAACAATTTATCAAATTTATATGGACCGCTGCCAATCGGTTTGATGTTATATTGCGCCAATGGGAAATTGGCCGGACCGATGTTTTCCCAAATGTGGGCCGGTAAAATGCCAACCGTAAAGGAATGGATGAACGGGGCGTAAACGCTGTCTGTGGTAAAACTGACGGTTTGATCGTCCACGCGATCAACCTTGATATTGGCCAAATTCAGGTATTGCGGACTCTTATATTCCGGATTTTGGATGAGATTATAGGTAAAAATCACATCATCCACAGTTAGGGGTTCGCCATTATGAAAATATAAATTTGATTTTAAAGTAAAAGTATAGGTTTTGCCATCTTCGGATATTTCGTATTTTTCCGCTAAATCAGGAGTCAGTTTCAGATCTTTATCATATTTTAATAGGCCGCTGTAAATTAAGCGACATAAATCCGCGTCCGTCCCATTGCCGGTGCTTAAGACCGGATTGATATAAACCGGATCCTGCACCATACCTTCAATGATTGTTCCCCCGAAAGCCGGTTTTGCTTCGCTGTTGGCTTGATAGAAATAAACCAGCAACCAAACGCCGGAAATCGCCATTACCAAAATCAAAACATCAATCAGGAGGCGTTCCCAGGTATTTAAATATTTGCCGATATGGCTTAACTGCTTCCAGGTAGGGAGCTTCTTTTTGTTCAAGGATTTGAGAAGTTTTTTGTCCAGATGTTCAAGCGGGTCTTTTTTCTTGCTTTTGAAGAAAATCACAAAATAAAAATTTTAGGTAGTTAAAGACAAAATCCTGTAAAACAAGGTTTATTATGATAAATAAACAATGCTGATCGCTGATCCGAAGAATATAATGGCGGTAATAATGGTCAGTTTAAAGAGAATTTTTTCTACGCTGCGGCGAGTGCTATAGATATTGCCTTCTCCGCCGAAAGTTTCACTCAAACCGGCCCCGCGGTTTTGCATAAGGATCATCACCATTAACAAAAGGGCGGCAATCAATTCGGTAATTTCTAAAATACGAAGCATAAAACGATTTTTAAGAGTATTTATAGCTGTAATTAGAATATCAAAGCGATTATTAAAAGTCAATAAGATTTTCCTTGACATTGAAAAAGAAAATGTATAATATGAATAAGAATTTTTGAACATCGTGTAAAAATTTTTTATTTTAATAATAATCAATTAATGATTATGGCCAGCAATATTTTAAAGATTGAGGACTTGAAATCGGGTTTGACCGTTAAGATTCATCAAAAAATCAAGGAACAAACCGCTAAAGGTGGTGAAAAAGAGAGAATTCAGATTTTTGAAGGGATTATTATGGGGATCAGTAAGAACTCCATGACCGTTCGTAAGATCTCTCATGGCGTCGGCGTGGAAAAGATTTTTCCTTTGGATTTACCGGCGATTGATAAGATTGAATTGGTAAAAGAGGCTCGCGGCACTGTTCGTCGCGCCAAATTGACCTACTTGCGCAAATCCAACCGCGTGATGCGCGAAAACTAGGATTTTGAAGACTTTGAAGATAGAAAAAGTCCCCGAAAGGGGGCTTTTTTGGTGTAAAAAAATCCCCCGCGACGTTTTACCTTGGTGGTAGCGCGTGGCGGGGGAAGAGTGGGGAAGTTTGTTTTTTGTGGGGATTATTCGGCGGGCGTGGCGGGGGGTGTTAGGCTAGTGAATCTGCAACCATTCGCGTTGCAGTTCTTTATAAAAGATAATCAATTCTTCATCTTCTTTTGAGATATGACCTCCTTTTTCTAAGATTTGGGGTACCTTTAAAACAGATTCTATTAACTTGTCGGGATTTTTGTACCAACAAGCTGCCAATGTAAAACGATAAATTAACCATGATCGGAAATCAGGACTTGCATGTAAATTACTAAAACAATCCTTGAACAATATATCTCCTAATTTTAATGATTTGTTTTCATTATATATTAGGATTATATTTGGTAGGTGTGTTGGCGTGGTGGGGAATGAATTTTTTTCTTCATTCCTTTCTGCGATTATCATTTTAGCAGCCAATTCACTTAAGAATAATGGTTGGGTTGTTAACGGTATTTTTTGCTCGTACGGCTGAAGTGCTACAGCATGGACCAGTAAATCGGGAATCTCAAACTTTTCAAGGGTTTCCTTGATTTTTGAGGCGATTTTTTCAGCCGTCCAGAATGCGTCTTCTTCGGCCTGCCTTTGTAGTTTTTCGGTCTCCTTTTGTCGCGATTCCCGGAATTTTTCTTCCCGGTATTTTTCTCTCTCATCACGTTCTTTTTTTTCTCGAGCCTCTTTTTTGATTTTGGCATCATGCCGAGAAAAGAGGACCACGACGAGGATCGGCACAACCAGTGCCACAATGATCATGACAACCAAAAAATTGATTCCTAACATGACTAACCAACCTTTCTTATTTCAATTTTGCGGTTAAATTGTTAAACAACTACCATATAATATAGCACATTTTGGGCTTAAAGTCAATGTTTTTGCAATAATATTAAAGCAAAAATGGGGGAAAATGAGGTTTTCCCGGTTGAATTTGGGGTTTATTTGGCTAAGGATAGATGAAAATTGTTTAAAATCATTCCTGCCGTAGTCGAGATCC
>ERZ795059.1823-NODE-1823-length-23057-cov-10.044214_pt1 | contig 23057 bp, 24 predicted proteins | sample MGYA00375143_ERZ795059 | MGnify/ENA primary metagenome ERZ795059 (study PRJEB30188, sample SAMN05720168) | activated sludge metagenome | isolation source: Anaerobic digester | place: USA | collected 2015-01-07 ... | reverse complement strand
TATGATGTTGAGGAAGGAACACCTCATGCTGATACATTTAATGCTTCAAACATAGATGGTTCTGCTGCTGTAACTGAAGCTACAATGGGTACCGTTACAAAGAAAATAGCAGCAAATAAACCAATAGGTATAGCATTCACAGACATTTATGCTTATAGATACATATAGGATCCGACTTATAAGTTACAGTATGGAGTTACTGTTGCCAGATCTGGTTTGGGTCTTCTTTCAATAGACGAAGCACATAAGGCTCTTACTTACAATAGTGGTGAATTTGTAAAAGCCGACGGAATAGGATTTGTTGTTCCTATAGAAATGACAGATGTTACTGATGTTGATGGTATTAAATAGGCTTATGAACAGTAGTTTGGTAGAGTTATAGATATACTTGATGCAAACGATAAGTCTCTGCTTGGCGGTATGCAGTATGTTGTTCCTGTTCCTGGAATGGATATGCCTGGTGTTGAGAACGGTGGATATAACAACGCAATAGGTCTTGATGATACTCACACAAAGTCTGTTCTTTTCAGTTTTAGTTTCTAATAATTATAGATTTTAATACGGAGGTATTTTGATATGAACGTTATGAACGATATAATGAAAGTTGTTGAAACATGTGTAGATGAAAAAAAGAAAAACATTTTTTAGTCTATAACCGATCAAACTTATGCAGAAGATATCGAAGCAATAAAAAAGGATGCAGCTGCTGAAGTACTTAAAACCATTTTTTATAACGAAGGGTATGTTTCTGATGAACAGTATACATTTAAGAATCTGGTTGGAGCAAGAAAACTCTCTCTTGCTGACGAAATAATAACTTCTCCTCAGTTTAAAGAACTTTTTCCAAGAACAGTTACAAAGATAATTCTTGAATCAGTTGAACCCAATCTTACTTTGAGCAGCCTTTTAACAAACATGAAATGGGATGGCATGAGTGCAAGAGTTCCTACTGTTTCTACTTTCGGTGGAGATCTTGATGTTCCTGAAGGAGCTCAGCCGCAAAGCTTTACTGTTTCTACCGGTGGATATAAACAGGTTACCGTTGGAAAATCCGGAATAATGGTAGAAATTACAGATGAAACTATAAAATATTCAAATTATGCACTCGTTACATATTTGATAGAACAAGCTGGTATAGCACTTGCAAGACATAAAGAAAGAAAAACAGCTGATATGATTGACAAGTATTCACATACAATTCCTGGTTTTACACTCAGCGGAGTAAATAAAGACGGCACATAGAACTCAACTTTGACTTTTGATGATTTGCTTGCTGCTTTTATGGAACTTATTGCAATTGGTGGAATAGCAGATACAATAATCATGAATCCTCTCGCATTTACTGCTATAATGCAAAATCCTTCTTTAAAATCATTGTTCCTGCTTTCTCAGGGTAATTCTGGCAGCCAGTATGGTTTTGAGTATGGAAACTTTGCAAGAACCACAGAAGAGTCATTGGCATGGTATAAGCAGCGTTCAAAACACGGCGTTAAAGGATTGAATTTCCCATCTGGTATATTTGGTAAAGGTTTTAGCATAATATTGTCAGAATTTGTTCCAATTGATAAAACAAATAAAACTACCACAGTTTATGTTGCTGATTCAACCCAGATAGGATTCTTGGTAACAGAACAAGAACCAGTTACAGAACAGTTTAGTGATCCTTTGAAAGATATAAAGCAGTTTAAGATAATAGAAAAGTATGGAATTGTTCCTAAGTCTGAAGGTAAATATATGTTAAAGATTCCTGGAGTTAAACTTGAAAAAGGTTATGATCCTTCCATGGTATTTAGAACCAAAGCTGTTTAATAATTAATAAATTAATTGTCTGGGGCTAAGCTCCAGACAATTTTCTTAGAAAAGGGTAAAAAGGAGGTTCACTATGAAGTTAGTAAAGTGTTCTGTCAAAGAAAACGATCAAATTCAACCGGAAGGAATAATAACTGTTGGATTCGATTAGTAGTTAAACTACAACACAATAACAGGTGAAACAGTTTACATAATCAATGAAAGCAATCAGAAGGTTGGAACAATAACTTTTGAAAAAATAGATTCTTCAAGTTTTGAAATAAAATATCAAAAGCTTGATTTTGATAAGACATACAAACTAATAATAAAAGCTAAATCTTTAGCAGAGAAAGGCATAATGTCTCTGATACCGAACGATAGTATACAAAATGATTATATTGTAATCTTTAAAACAATAAACCAAGCTAATCTTATTATAGATCCGGAAACATCTTCTGTTGATTTATCAGACTTACCAATAAACTTATACCAATAGAGTTCACAATATCAAATTATTCAAATAAAAAATAAAAATAAAGCTTTTGACGGTAATTTTACTGTTGTTTGTGATAGTCAACAATCAGCAGAAAGTGTTTAGGTAAACTTTTATATAGATATTGAAGATATATTCGGTATAAAAGTTCCTTGTTTTGTTTTTTATAAAGTCAATGAAAATACTGTTGAATTTTCTTTAAGACAATTAGATGGACAGTTAATACCAAACTGTTAGATAGTAACCTTTTTTTATGAGGATTCTTCTGGGAAACAATATGAGAATTTTTTTATGACAGATATATCTCCTAAACCAATAAGTGAGTTTTTTATACGGCAGAAATTAGGACAAATTTAGCAACAGTTAACTTACGATAATTTCAGATAGATATATCTTGATTAGCTTGTTGAATACGACAGAACAACAAAACAAAATTTATTTGAGCCATATAAAGGACACGGTGCAGAAGTAGACCCAATAAGTATAAGTAATGACAGTTATAAAACCGTTAATTATGAATATAAAAAACAAATAACTGTTTATGATGTAAAAAAGAACTATGATTAGCAGTATTAGGAATACTTTAAAACATTAATCATGTATAAATAGGCAGAATATTTGCTTTCTAAATAGTCAGAATACAAATCTATAGCTTTGGAAAATTATAATATAACGTTTAACAATGATCATTTGCTTTAGATGGTTAAGTATTATAAACAGGTGTAGAACGAACAGATAGAAAAATTACAGAAAAAAGATGCAACACCAAAAGTGGCCGTACGAGGAAAAACAATTAATGCAGATAAACTTGTGACTTTATAGAAGGTTTTCTCTAAACAAAATATTTTTAGAGGCAGCTGATGATTGATGACTAATTTTGATAACGAAAACAGCTTTGTGCTTTAGTTTGAAAATATTATAGAACAACATGGGACATTGAGTATAATAAGGCACAAAGAAAACGGATACAAAGATATAATAGTTCCAACACTGGAAAACTCGTAGACTTCTTTAATCACAACATCTTAGTTCAAAAAGTTATTAGATTTAGGTCCTGAAACAGAAAACAAAAGCACTTTTTTACTTTTTAGGAAATATATACCTCATGGATTTACAATAAATGAAAATGATTTGTTGATGATTATAGACAAGAAACAGTTTACTCAGAATAAAATATAGGTCTTACAAAAATATGAAATCACTACAATAAGCACAGGCATAATATATGGAAATCTTGAGTATTTGCGATTGCACTGTAACAAATATAGATTTCAGTAAGCAATTTTGGAGGAAAAATGTTTGAACAATTAGAAAGAGGTTTAATTTTAACTGATAAACAAGACATTTTTAAGTTTTAGGAGTCGTATTTAAATATTTTGCAAAAATATTTTCTTATAAACCAACTTAACGGTAAAATAAAAATGTCTCCGCATATAGACATAAACACAAATACAGAAGATTTTCAAAACTATGACATACTTATACAATATAGAGTTTCAAATTCAAACATTGCTTCAATAAGTAAACCAGGTTCATCTCAGTTTAAACCTTTTAGACCACAGTTATCCGAAACAGAAAATAGTTTAAAAAGCGAATGCACGTATAACTTTTAGCATACAATGAATATTGATTTTTATGGAAAAGAATACTGTAATGTTTATCAGTATTAGATTTAGTAGTTTGAATTGTTCTATATATACGATATTATAAGAGACAATAATATTTTTGAAAAAAAATTGGAGTTTCCAGAAACACTAAAAAACAATTACTATATATGCATGCCTAAAGAAATTTATACAAAAGAACCGATATTTATTGCCAACAATCTAATTTATAAAGTTAATTGTAGTTAGTACATAGAAACAAAAAACAAAATAACGATTGATAAAGGTGTAATAAGAGATATTTCTGTAGAAATACAAAAAACAAATTGATTTTTAAAACATAAGAGAGGTGTGGTATGGACGGATTAATGCCTAAAATAACAACTACTGTAAAAATGCTTTAGCCAGAACAAAAAGAGTTGCCTAACGTGCCTAAAATTTTATATTTTGGTAGTGATTACTAGAAGCTTTATAAAGCTAATGAACCAATATAGATTCTTAGTGATAATGATATAGATGAAAAAATAGGTGCTGTAGGTCTTGGGCAAAAGATAAAAGAATTAAAAAACTCTTTTACAACAAAAGATGCATTTAACGACGAAACACTTTCTTCTGTTGTTGTATAGGTTGAAATGTAGATTCCTTTGTAGGAAAAAACAATAACAAAACCAGCTTCAATGTCATAGGTCACTATTTCAAAGGAAATAGATTATGGCACAAATATTTCTATTAATCTGCAGTATAACAACACAGACAAATCAGTTACTTATAAGTTTAAGATCTTTGATAAAGAAGTAGAGAACAAAATAACAGCAACAACTGACGATACTGCAAAAACAGTAAAATTTGTAGTTAGTGAACTGGATAATACAGAATTTACTATCACTCTTGCTTAGTTGTAGGATTTTAATGGAGATGTTGTTATTTCTTATTACAAGAAACCATAGAACAAATATGAAGAATTACTTGCTATTGAATATGCAACAAACATGCTTGATGGTTACCCTGCGGACTGGGTTGTGTATGATGACAGACCTCTTGGCGATCTTTACAAAGATGATTTTTAGTCAGCAGATGTGACTTAGTTTATAACTTAGCTTAAATAGGCTGTATAGGCTGGTACATTAGAAAAACCAACTTCAGTTGTAGATGGAGAACTTGATTGTACCGTTGATGAAACCATAAAAACATTTTATAAATATAATGACCATGTAATTAGATTAGCTGAATTTGTAAGAAAAAACTGTGATTCTCATAGAAGGTTGCATCTTATAGCAAAAGCTTTATAGCCTACTGCTTAGACTTTTGGATAGCTTAAACAGAATATACAGGATTTAAAAGACTATGCCAAAAATACAACTTAGTAGAAATACATAGCAGCTTATGGTGAACTTATAAGTACTATAGCAATTTATAAAAATGATATCAATTGTTAGACCGCAGAGCTTGCTGGACTTATAATTTCAAAAAGCTTAGATGAAGTGTATTTAAATGTATATATAAACAGTTTAAATGGCAATATTTAGAACATTATCCCATACAAATATGCAGAAGAACTTTTGAATCTTGGTTATATTATAGCAAAAAAGGACGGATTAGATGTTGTTGTTCCTGCTTTGAGAACAATGAATAACACAAACAAGCAGTCAGTTAGAACAATAAAACTTATTAATTCTGTACTTAACTCTTCAAGGGATATTTGTAAGAAGTTTATTGGAAGAGTAAATTCTGAAGAAAACAGAATAATCTGTGAAGATGAAATTAACAACAACATAAGAAAGAATTATATTTCAACAGGAAGAGTGGCCTTTGGTTTGGCAAGAGTAAAGAGCGATACATAGTCTGTTTCAATAGGTAAACTAAGAGTATTGATATCTCTTACAGATTATAATGAAATAGGAATCATAGAAATAGAATTGAATTATTCAAAGCAAAGTAACTAATAATGCTATCAGTTGGCTAGTTATACTAGCCAACTGAGGTTTTTAACAAGGAGAAAAAATGTCTAATTTATTTATTATAACAAAACAGAATATTAATGACAGAGTTATACAACATTGTATAGATTATGCTCAATGCAATTCTTATCTTGAAAACAATCATCCTTTGAACAAATAGACTAAATATTTTTTTGAAAATAAAACTGAAGATAATTTGTATATTGTACCGCTTCTTTTCCAAGAAGACAACGTTTTTAAGAGTCCTCAATCAAAGTTTGAAACTTACAAATAGTTAAAAGAAACTATGGATTTTCTTAATGAAACTATATATGACTACTAGTAGGATACTATCTATTTTGATGTTGATATAGATACTCCTTTCAACATAAAAGAAAGGTTTGAAATGCATTTTTGGGAACTGCATAAATATATTCCAACGAATTTTTAGCAAAATACTTTATCCACTTTATATACAAACAATCCATTTTTGTTTTTAGAACTAATTGAAGAGTTTGAACAAAATTTGAACACCAATTTTACGAAGCCAATTATATAGTGTCGGTTAAGTAAAAACATAAATACATATAAAGAGATAATGTCTGATTTGTTTGCGTGCTGCATAACCAACAACAAAATCGAATAGTTTTAGTTTGATGGAAACTATTTTGAGAATTAGATAATAAAAGATAAAAACGGCAATACTATTATAAACGGCGAACAAATTCTTGACAACAGCCAATACTTTATGTTCAAGGAAATCTCTGATTCAACACCAAAAATTACATATCTTCATAAAGAATACGGTGAATATACATTTGAATCAAAGCTAGAAATGCTTCAATTAAAAAACAAGTTTAACGACATATATAATGTGTTTTCAAACTTAGTTGTTAATTATATGTACGAAGAAGAAAATGATTTGTAGCCTTTTATACTATGGTATGACTACAAAAATTTTGAAGACTATGGATACAACAGTTATGAACTAAAAGATATTGTATCAATTACTGATTGCTAGAATTAGGTTTAGTGTGTAAAAAACGATATAAGTTTAATTTATACAGTTGGTACAGTAACGAAATCTGTAGTAAAGACAAACTCAAAATCATCAGTAAAAGATATAAAAACACTTTATTTATTACATGAAACAGATAATTGTACAAGAAACATTTAGAAAAAACATATAATTGGAAAAACCACAGGAAATATAGATTTAAATCAATAGTTGAGCGAATTAACCGCATACCTTGAGCACAAAAAAGAACAGAACTGCATAAAAGATTTTAAAATAAACTTTAAAACAGTTCTCGATTCAATAAAGATTAAAATAATTTTGTTTTCTGAATATTTTCCGGATGGTAATTTAGAAATTGTCAAAGATTTTTAATTCATAAAAATTCTGAAAAAGGAGGAATGGCGTTTGTTTTTTTGTTTCTTGTTCTTACGACGCCTAATGCTTTTATGAACATGAGTGCAAATAATTAGATAATTACGCTTGGAGGAGAAATAATAGGAACATAGACCGGTATAAGCTGGTCTGTTCAAACAGACAAAAGACCACAATATCAACTGAACAGTATAAATCCGGAAACTTTTTCAACAGGTATAACTATAGTTACCGGAGAAATACAATATGCTGTTTTATCTGACACATTAATGTCAAGAATTATGAAAAATGGCAGGATAGAATTAAACAACAAAAACTATATCGGTTATGGATAGGAAGTTTCAGGCAAAAGCGAATACGATTTGTTCAATAACGCTGTTACAAAAACATAGTTACAAACAAAAGAATAGATATAGGCTAATTTCAATAATATTTTTAAAAACTAGCATTATATTAAAAAACTGGATGAGTTACCGCCACTTGAACTTATGATACTTAATTCGGCCATAAAAGACGGAAAATCAATTACAACAAAGTATAAAATTATAGACACAGAAATAACTTAGTATTCTTTTGGAATAACTGTTGCCGATATAATTGCAGCGGAATAGGTGCAGTTTATTGCTTTGGATTATTATTCCGAAAACATAGTATAATGGAGCTGATGAAAATGGCATATAATTAGATTCCTAGATAGGAAGAAAGTTTTTCGAGATATTAGGTTTATGCTTATGGAGGAGAAATTACGCCAATACTTCTTGGTGAAGTATAGAGTTTTAATGCTTAGATAAAAAGAGATAAAATGCCTATATTTACACTTGGAAGTAAAAACTCTGTTGGAATTGTAAGAAAAGGTAGACTGTGCACTGGAATGTTTACAAGCTTTCTTGCTAACGGAGAAGATATACAAAGGAAATTAATAAAAGGGTATTTTGGCAATGGAGCAATATATAACTTTATAAGTAACAGCATTTAGTATAAAGATATAGCAATAGATATTTTAAGACAGTACTAGGCATAGTAGAATCTAAAAGAAACCGAAGACTTAAGTAAATACGACGGAACAACAACACGAAATATAAACACATTAATAACTGGTGGTATTGATAAATCAGTTGGAGATGCTATCGCTTCAAACAATATAAGCGGTACAAATGCAAATGTTTTAAAAAGACCTCCTTTAAGACTTGGAGAAATAGAAGGACTTAATCTCATGCTTATTGGTGTTCCTGAAGTACATTATGATGGTGTTGATAACAAACAAATTGGAGAAGATACAACCAAACCACCGAGGTAGCTTATAGTTGTTTGTGAAGAAGTACATTTTGTTGGAGAATAGATAAATATATAGATTGATAATCCTAACGTAATTGAACAGGTTACTTTCTATGCAAAAGATATAAACAACTATATAGTCGATAAAGCAGTTTCTAGTTCTGCCAGCACAGATAGCACTGCAACAAGCTCAAGTTCAATATCATAATAAACGCCACTAATGTAATCGGATTTAGAAAAAATATGTTATGGGAAAGGAGGATGGCGATTCCTCCCCTACACTAAAGGGATAGGGGTTTCCTTCGCCAATTTTTATGAATACAATAATTTCACCTCAAGAATACAACTTGGTTTTTTCTATTGATACATAGACTGGCAGAGAAAACTTTTTTCCCGAAGACATTATAATGTTATAGTATGATTTTAATACCGATGTTAAGCCTGCTTATAGCATCGGTACTACTTTTCCATATGGTTATTGCCTTGGAGGAAGTTTTATAAATGGAGAAATAGCTGTATAGGAAAGTATAAAGACCGAAAAAACCTTCAATAGTTTTCTTATTAAGAATATGTATATTAAAAACATTGAAGCAAATTCAGATATACAAAGTTATCATGATTATATGAATGAACAAGACGGAATGTTTAGTTTTTAGGGATTACAAGACTTTACAATGATGCATTCATTTGACATATATTTGTTTAAGGTAAAAGAGATTTATAAAAATATAATCAGTACAGCACAACCAAGCCAATTAAATTTGACTTGTGACATAATTTAGAACGTAAAACTGTTTAAAAAAACCAAAGTTATAGATGCAAACACAAAAGACGAATACCTTAAATATAGTTTTGTATAGACAAACATCTACGATAAACAAATAATAAAAAAGAGTTAGGAAGGAATAGTATTTCCTGATATACAAAATAAAAATGTATCAACAATATCTGATTAGGTTGGAAAACTTTAATGTCTAAAAATCATGAAATTATAAATTCTAATAACATTGATGTATTCTTTTATATTGAAAACAAAAGATATTATGCTGATTCTCTATAGTTTATAAACGTTACAGTGAACAATAATGTCGTTCCTATTTTCTCTGTTTTTAAGAATGAATAGGAACAGTTTCTTACTTAGCATTATGTTGTTAATGGCACGTTTGGGTTTAACTAGAACTTTATTTCTATACTGCAAAAACTACAAAAATCCAATGGTGTACAGTCTAAAAAATATTTAATGCAATTCCCTAAAATAGAAATTATTTATAAAAACCTTGATACAAAACAAATAGAAGACAAACTAACGTTAGAGGGAATAACGATTTTTACATGTACAGACACAATGGTTATAAACGGTTCCCCAATACAAGAGATTTATCAATTTTATTAGTCTGATATAGATTTTGTTTTTGATGTATATGCCGACAGTGAAAAACAACAATATGTATCTTTATACAGTTACAGCGAAACACATATAGATAATATTGATAAAACATATTTTTCTTGTGATGTATCTTGCATAACATCTGATAGCAATCCACACGACGGAGATACATTATACGTAAATAAAAAAAACACAGACTTATAGAATCATTCTGTTTTTGAAGAAAATTCCTTAAAAATAAGACTTTTTGGTGTTGATACACCTGAAACATCAGAAAACGAAAGCAAAAAACCAAATGAAATCAGTACTTAGTAGAAAAAATTCACCAAAGAATGGATAGATAAAAACAAAAACAGTTTAAGAGTATGCACAATTTCAAAACAACATAAAGATATTTATGAAAGATATATTTGTGATTTGTATAATTTTAATACTAAAGAATCTTTATAGTTGAAGCTTATAGGCGAAGGAATGTCTTTTCCACACGTTTTATCATCAGATGATAAACTTAATTCACATAGCTATTCTTTTTTAGATTTATAGTTATTAAAAGCACAACAGTAGTGTGAAAACAAAAAAGGATTGTGGACATATTATGATCAAGAACCAATTGACTATAGTTTGATTGATGATACTTTATGGGGAAAATATGTAAAAGTGTCTCTAACAAACCGAATATTTGCTGACATAAAAAGTAATAATTATAAAAGTTATTTTGATTTTAATATTGAAGGAAAAAACTTTTTTAGAGTATCATTTCCAGCTTTTTATATCAGTCATTGGGCATATAAACCACTATACCATAAAATTATAAACAACATAAAAAAGAACGGAATTATTTTTGGTGAAATTTTAAAAGCATCTGATGATGGTAATATTTATTATGAAATAATAATAAGTTGTATTCAACAAGTTTAAAGGCGGTGTTGTTTTGAAGAAAGAACTATATACTACTGATAATTTTGAATTTTTCATCACTACATATAATTCAGGAAATAAAGAGTATAAATCAATAATGCAAATAGATTTTTAGTCTTTCTTTCAAACAACTTGGCAAAGCAGTGTTACACCGTTGTTTACTTAGAGCAAATATGAACCGTCATAGTTTTTGGACGGAAAATCTGTTTACAGCGGAAAACTTTAGATTAACGCAATAGGACTAAATCCAATGCTAAAAATATGTTCAAATCTTTCAAAAAGTTATGGTATAAAGGTTTTACAAAATTATGTTCTTTATCTACCGTAGTTTTCTTTTAGAAGCAAAGATTTAAAAAACAACACCACTCTAATAGATTGCTATCTTGTTGGCTATTAGTTTGAGACAACTCCAGATGGATAGCCGTAGCAAATAGTACACAATATACTGTTTAAAACTTACGACGACAACACAAAAATTATATGTTAAGGAAGGTGTTTTTATGGCAAGTAAAGAAGAACTCAAAGAAACTGAAATAACAGCAACAAATATATCTGAAACAGAGCATGACACAACTCTTAAAGAAATTCTTGACAAGATATACGAAAAAATAGGTACACAAGCAAAAGAAAAAATTGAGGAAGAAAAGAAAAACGCGGATGTTTACTTATTTATGAATGATGACGAAAACATTTTTTTCTTTAAGGGATTAAGAACAAGAGAGTACAAGCAGTTAAAAAAGAACGCTTCAAGTGATGAAGAACTTGAGGTTGCACTAATAAAAACTTCAGTAATATATCCAGAACTTACAGATGAAATGATTGATAATATGTATGCTGGATTATATGAATCTCTTTCTAAATTTACCCTTGCTGCTTCTGCATTTAACGAAAATGCGCCGGTAATAAAAGTATAATGTAAAAACATGTTTGATGACAGCACTTTGTAGTTAATAGAAATATAGACATTAAAATAGAAACACGGCGATATTTTTTTAAAGAAAGCGGCTGGTAAAGAATTAAGTTTTATTGTATGTAGAAAACCAACGATAAACGAGTTTAATGGTGTAATGCTGGTTTATGACTCTCTTAATAAATATGTTGGGTTTAACGAAGATGATTTATATTTGTAGTTATAGAAAATTTGTATTGTATCAGAGTTTGGGAATATACAAAAAGACCAGCAAGAATATAAAGAGTTGCTCATTGAACTTGGAGAAGAAATATTTGAGGATTCAAATCTTACAGAAAAAAATCTAAAAGAAAAAGTTGAAGAACAAAAAAACGGAGAACGTTGTACCATATAGTATGGAAAAGTACTTGAAATTTGTAAGGAAAACATTGAATATAAAGAACTTCTGAACAAAAACGTAAAAGACCTTTTAAAAACACTTGCTTTTATTGATTTAAAACCTCAAGAATAGACCAGCGATAAAGAAAAATACATAAGAGATTCAAGCAAGTTTTTAAATTCTCTTGTTGAACAAACGAACGATGATCCTGAACAATCAAAACAAATTTTAAAAAGTTTTTTTGGATAAACCGCTAACAGCGGTTTATTCTTTTTTTGCATATAAGAAATTGTTAATTATATATAACGAAGTGATATCCGGTAAAGGAGGAAATATGTAGAAAAAACTCAAAATATATATAGATAAAAACGGAAAAATTATAAACAACTATGAAGAAATAAATAAAACGAATAATGAAATAAAAGAAACTTTTCCTATGGACGAAAAACCAAATAATTTTTTTATACATATGCTCCTTGTGCTGGCTGCTGGACAGATAGCTTCTAAAACAATAACTCCAATAATATAGAGAACTTCTTTAGAGCTTGGCAATCTTCTTCTCTCAAAAAAAGTCAAAATAGGAAAAAATGAAGATAATATAATAAATCTTTTTAGCAAGTTTGCTAATTCTGAATTCAGACTTGATATTACCGATCAAAAAGATTTATAGAATAAACTTGGAACAATAGGAAAAAACATGCCAGTTCTTAATGAAAGTATTTTTATGCGCTCTTTAAAAGAGGCACCAGATACTTCTTTATATAACATTGCTAATAGCGTTGTTAAACGTTTTGTGCCAGACGGTTTGAAACAAAACGATGCTTTAAAAATGTTATTTAGTTCTTTTTCAAGTTACGGTGTTAAATCGGCATTAGGCGGATTTGTTTAGTATAATACTATTTAGTCTATAACAGGACAGGAAAAAGAAGACAATTTCTTGAACTTTTGGATATTTAAATCTGTATTATATTCAGCAAGTTATGGAACAGATTCAACACTCAGTTATCTAAATGTATTTAATAAAACCGCAAAATTATCTGAAATAATAAATATTTCAAAATCAAATTTATTTATTACTATCGGTTAGTTTGGAAAAGCTATATCAGAATCATTTTCAAAGAATTTTACAGATTCCTTAGGTGAAGATGCATATACAATTGAAGCAAAAACAAAAAAATTTGGCAAAGATTTTTCTGATTTTTTTAAAATAGAAAAGGAAAAAAGATTTAGAGAAAAGAACCAATTACAGTACTATACCGCGTATCAATTGGAACAATATATAGATATTTTAAATACACATGATACAACATTTAAAGAAGAAAGAATTGAATAGGCTGAAGCTTTCTTTACTGATTTATTTTCAAAAAATCCAGATTATAGAAAAAAAGATTTTGAAGACATTAAAGCCAATATTGGCTTTAAATCTCCTATGTATGAACATGAATTTTAGGCGTTACTAAACAGAAGTGATTCAATTGGTTTAGATGAACAGACAAAGGCAGACCTTGAAAGAATTTTAAGCAAGTTAAGAGCTTTTACAAAACCAGATCAATCAGATTATCTTGAAATTAACGGCAAAATAAAAGAACAAATATCAGAAACATCAATCTTTCCACATCTAGCATTTAATGCAAATTCTTTTAATACAGATCCTCAGAAAAGCGTTATGTATCTCACAAAGGATTCAACATTATTAAAACTGCATAATATAAGTAATTTTTAGAAAAGCTTTAAAATACCATACTTATTCAATCCGTTAAGTGTATTTCAAATAAAATTCTTTGAATAGCTTGAAACTAAAGAGTTTTTTAGCGTACTTGATGAAATGGATGTATTTAAAAATAAAACTGTTAAAGAATATATAGTTGATAGCATGTTAAAAGATGAAAAATTTGTTGAGTCTTTTAGGAACTATATAAAAAGCGAACGAGCTTTATAGATGGAAAATTATAATCGGTCTGAATTATTTGGTTTTTTGAAGTAGGATTAGCCTGCATTTGCTATAAAAATATATTCTAAAGACACAAAAAACTTTTTGGCAAATTTTATGGAAACATCATCAAGTCCAGATATAGATGCTATATATGCCAACTAGTTAAAAAAAGAAAACGGAGACTTGATTAGTGAAAAACTAGTGTTTAGAGAACTATTATTAAAATAGCAAAATATTAAGAAAGAAAAATTTCTTAATACAAAAGCCGTTATATCTAATGGTACTGTCTCTTTTGAATAGATATTAAATATATTTAAAGACGACAATTAGCAAGAAAAATTAGATTTTGACAAAATATAGAAGAATTTCCAGTTTGGAAATACAAAGTTTGACCAAAAACTTCATTACAGTTTAAAAGTAAACGATCAATACTATTACTAGATAGAAAAAACAAAATTAGGACAAACACTCACAAGGATTGCAGATCAACAGTATGGAAATATAAAGCTTATAACAAATAGAAAAGTCAAAAAAGATTTACCATTTAATCAACAATACAGCTTTACTCCAAACAAGTGGGAAGAAATAAAAGAACTATTTACTTTTATGTCTAAAAATAATGTAATAAAAAAAGAGTTAAAAGTTATTGCTGCTTCTGAAGACAAAGCTCCGAAAAATGCAAAAACAATATAGAAATTAATGCAGGTAACAAATGGATAGTATCTGAATGAACAAACTTTAAGTACCATATTCAAAATAGAAATAGATAGAAGTAACATAGAGCTATTTACTGAAGAATATATAGATTAGTTTGAATTCTTTTAGGATATACATGAAAATCTATTTAAAGTACAAATGAATCAACATGATAGAGAATTCTTTTTGAATCTTATACCAGCATCTCAAGCTTTAGAAGTAGATATTTATAGATCTGTTAAAAATTCAAAAGTATTTTCTGCTATTGATCTTCAAACACAAGTCACTTAGCTTGGAGAAACAAAAGGCGATTTAATGTACAAGGTTGTATAGATGAAAAAAATATTTGACCTTGATACAAACGCTATGGATGAAGTGTAGTCTATAAGAAATGATGATATACAAACATATTAGTATTTAATGTTCAACAATATTTTGAAGAGAACAGATAATATTTTAAACAAGCATAATCTTAGATCAAAGGAAGGCAGAATAAACTAGTCTTAGGAGTTTGCAAATTTTAAAATAGAAGATGGGGACTAGATCCCTATTGCAAAGGCTGTTACCAACAGACTAAAAAGACTAGATTTAATAACAAGAATTATTGAAAATGAAAAAACAGACAAAATAGAAGAAAAATTAAGGTTTAAAACAAGTAGATCAAATCAGATTGTATTTTCTTCTGTGTCCAAAAGTGAAAAAGGTGCATAGAATTTTTTCCTTAACAAAAAAGGAGAATCCACATAGTCAAGTCTGTTGTTTCATTATGTCGTAGATAGACCAGTGCAATTACTTGAAGAATGGTTTTTAGGCAGACCAAATCCAGAAGAAACATTTAACTAGTTTCAAAGCTTAAAACAAGTTGCTATAAAAAGAATCCTCCCAGTTTAGGGAGTTATAACAGCATTCAAATAGTTTGATTAGTTTTTAACTCAAGATGATGAAACAGAACAGCCAATATATGTACCAACAAAACTTCTTTCTGAAACTTACACATCTTTCATGTAGGGATTATTAAAGATTTCGGAAGTAACACAAGTAACCAAAGTATTGACAGAACTATCAAAAAGTTTTCCACATATATTATCTACAACAACTTAGGATATATCATAGTATTTAACCACTTCAGGAGATATGTTCTTATTATAGGGTGCGGCTTCTTATCTTGAAGATATTCCCGATTAGGAAAAATATTAGCTTGAAGCAACCGGAAACAAAAATGTTCCAGTAAAACAGGCTAGATGGTGGGAAATGGGAAGAACACCTTTTCAAGGTGGTAAAACTCTTTATTTTAGACCTCATCAATAGTATCTTGCCGGAAGCCAATGGGAATTTACTGATACATTGTATGGTTCAAAACAAGAGTATTTAGAGTATTAGTCATTGTTCCCTACACCTTTTAACTAGTTTGGAATTAAACCTATTTTTAATCCAAATTATTTTTTGGAAAAACATTAGTTGGATAGACCATATCCATATAATGACAATAGCAATTTAAGTTATATTCCTTTTGTCGGACCGTTATAGGGTGGAATACAAAAAATAATAGCTCCAGATAATGAGCATTAGTTTTTGCAAGAAACAGAACAACAGATAACAATAAATGACTTTAATTTTAATATTGATTAGAGCATGAAAGTACCTCTAAGTGATTAGTCTGCTTTATCTTCAATAAAAAATAAACAATTAGTTTTATCGGGTGAAAAAACAGAAAGAAAAAATGAACTCATTGAAGCTATATCCAAAGAAAAAAAGCACTAGGAAGATTATCTTGGTATGCTTGGTTTTTTCGGATCTTTAAGTAATATAGAGAATAAAGAACATAAAAAAGTATTAGCAGATCCGGATCTCATGTTAGGAAACAGATTGTATTACCAAAGAGAACTTGGAAGTATGTTTGGATAGACTGAATACTTCAGAAGATTTGTAAACAATTATTATGGAAAATATGGAAGCAAATATTATAATCCTATTCCAAACGCTAAATTTATAACAGAGTATAATTGGTTACCTAAAGAATATTATATAGATTTTTTCCACGGTGATGTTTATTCATCTGTTCCATACGGCGAAGTAAGATTACCAGGATAGGCTTATGAACGCACGCACGAACTTATAGATAATTATGGAAAAATAGATCAATTTAAAATAATATAGAACGTAGCTCCTTACTCAAGAAGTTATGCAATGCGTAAGACAAAATTATTAAAAGAAATTGATTCGTATAATGACTCTAATAAATATCATATAACAACAGCAATACAAGAAGGAGACGAAGTAAGAAAGAAAATTAGAAACTATGATTACCCTCTAAGTGAAGACCTTACAGATAAAACCGTTTTTATTAAATCTATAAACGATGATGGCACTCTTGAATAGACGAACGAAAAAGTTCCTGTAAGAATAGCTGGGCCATCACTAGACATCAATATAGTTGCCAAACACATATTTGAAACTGAAACAGTAAACAGCATAGATGAAGCGTATGTTGAGGCAGAAAATAGAATTCATCAACTTAAAGGAATGATTGGTGACAAATTAAGTGGATATGTATAGAAAGACAAAAACAAATAGTATACAATGGACGAAAGTGGTAATGTATATCTTGAACTTATAAATAAACCAATTTAGTCAAAAGCCAAACAACTTAATCTGCCAATAAAAGACGAAAACAATTGGTAGGACTACTAGTAGTATTACCGTTTTGAAACACCGGTTCTAAATACTGTTCAACAAATTCAGGAGATAAAGAGTCATTTGTACAACTTTAAAAATGAAAAGTTTGGCGGTAATTTTTCTTAGATTGAAAGTTACGAAAGGTATAATGTATTTGGCAAACAAAGTTAGAGTTGGGATAGTCCTGTATCTGACTTTTTGAAACCAATGTTTTTTAACAACATGAATATTAATCCACTTTATGCAACAGCAAAAGGAATAGGATTAGGAATCATGTCAGGAACAAACTTAGAAAGTAAGACTGTGTAGTAGTTTACAACCGGATCATTAAATCTTACAACATCACTAATGGGATTTATAAATCCAATGCTGCCCAAAGAAACAACCGATAGATACGATTTAGAAGAAAAGTATCTATATTAGAAAAAACAACGTGGAGAACGAAATTTATTTAGTTAGTAGAAGTATTAGAAGACACCAAAGGAGTTAATTTCATTTATACCAGGTGCAGAATAGGATTATTTGCCATTGTTTGTTAATTCCTCTAAACAGGAAACAGAAAGAATAAAAGAAATATAGCCATCATATACCAAATTTGCTCTTGAATAGCTTCAAGAATATAAAGAAAATAAAATAAACGGAATTGATACAGACCTTGTAGATAGAACAGAATTAGTTCAATATCAAAATACTCTTAGTAATAAGTTTGACGGAACAATAAAAGACTATTATATTGACCCGAACATAAATTTAGAATTGTTATATGCAAGAGAAGTATATTCACGTTTTGATGATACATCTAAATTTGATGCTTATCAGCAAAATATACAAAAATAGTATTATTCTCTGCTTAATTATCCATTAAAAAACAGTTACTATAGTTAGATGAAACAAAACGGAATAGATATACGATTTTACAGAAACTAGACAAACGGAGCTATTAATCCATATATAAATGTAAGTCAAAACAATGGAACTTATACATATTAAATCGCATCCAATGCACATAACATTTGGTGCAAATACAAGAAAACAGGTGCCGTATGGATAATTTATTTCAAAAAAAGTTAAGTCCAATGACTTTTCAAGTACAAAATTTAATAAAAAAATAGAAAGTTTTGCAGCAAAGTTTAGAGGCAAAACAACAATCTTTAGGTGTTGTTGATAACAATCTAGAACAAATCCAAAAGATTAAAGAATACTTGTTTGAATACAAATATGCCATAGATAAAGAAAATGAGTATTTTAAAGAAAAAGAAGATAATAAAGAAAAAATAGCAACAATGGAGGAACACTTAAAAAAAATAGAAAGTTATTTTAATAACTTTGATATAGATAATATCCAAAAATCCAAAGAAACAATAGAACAAATAGATATTTGCAAATCAAATTAGAAAGAACTTGTTACTGATTTAAACAAAGAAAAAGAAATTGAACTGATACAAGCAATAGAAAAAAGTTTTAACGATATAAAACAAAGTATTCAACCATCTGATGATCCTTTTGAAAAGGATTACTCAATACTCCAATACAATGTACTAAATCAAATTAAGAACTGGGATGAAGTTAAAGGATACGATTATACTCAGTACAGTTCTATAATTAAAAATCAAGATATAAGTTATCTAAAAACAGATCCAACAATCTAGGTTCTGCAAAAAATTAATTTTTTAAATTCTGAAGAAAGGAAAGATATATACCCAAACAATAAAATCATAAAAAATAAATTATACCAATATCTTAAAAAAACTATGTTTTCAAATTAGGAAGACAAAGACTTAATAATAAATCCAAAAATAAGTATTGATTCGTATATAAAAATTTAGGACAAAAATGTTTTTGAAAGTCTCGGAATAGACAAAGAACCTTTTATTTAGTTTGGTAAAATAAGAAATGGCATTTTGGCTTAGAGCAAAACAGATAATTATTTTCTTATGGCTACTAAGTTTTATTTTGAGATTGAAACAAAAACACCAGAGAACAAATATGTAAAACACGAATTTGTTTTTGATTTAATAAAAGACAGAAAAGATTTTTATGAAGACAAAACTCACACTGGAGATTATGTTCTTACATTAAAAGGTCTTTTTGACAAACTTATGCTTGGTGGTAATGTCACTAACTTAAGATTTACCGGTATAGAAGCAAACATATCAAGAGAATATACGTAGCCAAGTATAAAATTCAAAAAATTTTATCTAAATAAAGAAAAAATTGATGCGTTTTTAGGTTCTGATCGATTTACTACAGAAGAAAAACAACGTGTTATAAACAAATATAGTCATGTATTTTTTGAAAAAGCAAATGTTGATATTGATACTTTTATAGAATCAAAACCGTTATCATATAACAAAAAAATAAAAATAAATGATTTCATTAGTACTGCAATTGGAAGCAACAAAGATGAACAAAATTTTCTAGGTTTTAGAGCAAGAATATACAAACTATTTAATATGTATGAACCACATAAATAGTTTCAGGGTCCAAAAGTATTGTTTAAAAATTCTGATGTTTTTTTAAAACCTGTTTTACCTAAAGAATAGAAAAATGTTGAAACTACAGTAACAAGACTATACGAATTCAGTTTGAATGAAAAACTTGCTGAATTAGCAAGACATAAAATATTTAACTATACAAGCGAACCAAATTTAGGACAATCAATATAGTTTGATATTGAAACAACTTCATCCGGAAAAATAGCAGAAATAGGTTTGGCAATAACTAATCCAAGTACTAAAAATGTTCAAAAAATATCTATATTAAACTCAAACATAACTGATTTTGAACTTCAACAAATGAAGTCATTTAAAGAGCTTGGTCAATATTATACAATTGCAGATAATTTATCTCGTTTAAAGGCAAAACAATCAAGCAGTACTAAAAGTATAATCAAAGAAATATACGAAGGTAATCATGTAGTTTATCTTTAGGACTTAGAGTCTTAGAATTTTTTTGGAGAAATAACCAATGATCTTTTGCAAAACCATTCAATAAATGTTGATCAAACATAGTATTTTACTGGATATAACGTAGAATCATTTGATATACCTTATTTAAAACAAAAAATAAAAGATAATAATTTTAAAAACTTATTTTTTAGTCAAAAACCAGTATACGATTTATATAGAAATGGGTATATAAGAGTTGCTCTTGCTCAAAAAGGAATCTTTGCTAACAATAACTCTCAAGAAGCTGTATAGTCTTATTTAGACATAAGCGCTAATATTTAGCACGTCGGTTAGTATGATGCCGAAACAACAGCAACAATAAACAAAGAACTCGGTATTGCATCACAACAGAATACGACATTTAACAAACTAATAAATCATTTCAGAGCAACATATACAAAAAAAATAAAAACAGAAGAAATAGATATAAATGGAAATCAAACAGAAATAATAGTAATTGGTGATGAAAATAATACATATTTAACAAATCACCAAATAGCAAACGGTTTTTCTCAAATCACACCAGAATATAATAAATTTAAAATAGGAACAGCAATAGACTCACTAATTGTTTTTGATGGAAAATCTTTTGTCAAAACGAGCTTAGATGACAATATAATTGAAGTAAGTCCTAAGGATGAAAAGAATAATAAATTCATTTTTAAAATCAACAAAAATTTAAATATATCTATACCAAACACGCCTATAGAAAATACTCCTATACCAAGTATATCTACACCAAGTGCATCTGTATTCAATGTTGCTAAAGATGAAAAAATGTTAACAATTGCCAAAAAAATAATGTAGGCATTTGATGAACCAGAAGAAATAAAATCAAACATATTGCTAAATGATTAGATTGATCAAGTAACAAAACAGTTTGCATACCATTTTGATATATGGGAACATAAACCTAAAATTGACAAAGGTCTTTATAATAAAACTAAATAGAATTATGCTTTTAATATAAACAAATACGTTCCGTAGGAAATAAAAAATGAAATTGAATTAAAAAGAACAGTAGAATTTGTTGGAGCAGATATACAAGAAGATCAAACCGACAAAAATATAATAACAGACTTTGCCAAAGAAGTTGTGGGTATTGCGGAAGAAAACAATAAAACTATTAAAGAAATAATTGAAGAAAAAATAATAGAATTAGAACAAAACACAAAGCCAAAAATCGTTAAAACTCTGTTACATAGTAAATCTAAGTCAGAGCCTACAGAATTTACATACATAGAAGAATATCAAAAACTAAAAATTATTAAAGATTTTATAGAAAATACAAAAGAAGAAGTATATAAAGAACAAGAATACATGTTGTCCCAAGAAACAAACACTATTTGGGACAAACAAGATATAATAGAAAAAGAATTGATTAAACCAACAAAATACAATAAATTTTATAAAAAATTAAAAGAACTAATTTATAATCAAAGTACAGATTATGAAAAAGGAGAAGAATTACAAGTAACAAAAGAAATATGGTGGGGGGGAGCTATAAGGCGCCAAAAAATTGAATCAACCACTATTAAACCAAATTATGAAGAACTACGAAAATTGTACTTTTATTATAAACAGCAGATAGAACGGGATTTGTTTGATAACGGAACAAAATTTGAAAATGCACTGAAAGAATTTAGCACCATTGTAAATAATATCAACGTAGTAATAGGACCAATACTCGAAGATAAATATCAAAACGACAATCTATCTAATAAAAAACTTTCTAAATTATAGCAAAAAATTATTAGTAGTTAGTATGAAACGTTATTAGCAAACCAAAAATTTAATCCTCTTAACTTTGAATCTGATGCATTTGCTGAATCATTTCAGCAGCATTTTATTAAAATTATAACTCAAATTTCAAATAACAAACTTATATTTAGCGAAACAATTTCAAAAATAGATTTTGCTAATTTGAATATAAATTATTTTACAAAATCACAAAAATTATTGTCTTTTATCAGAGACATAATATCAAATCCATCTGCTCTTGAGTGGAACGAAAATATAAATGAACAAGTAAAACAAAAAAACATAGATTTTCTTGAAAGAATTAAAAAAACAGGAATAAAAAGCATTGAAGAATTAAAAGTTCTATAGAAAGTTGTGTTTGATATACAGAAAGAATCGGAATACAATTTTACACAATATGATTTTGATAATTTGCCTTCATTCTTTTTAATGGATAAAATGTTCAACATAACTTAGAACTCACAAATTGATGAAAATGTTGTTGATAAAGTAAATGCTTTCAATCAATTTGGTGCTTTATTTCAACAAGCAAAAACAGGAAAGAAAAAATTGATCCAAAAAATTGATAGCAAAGGTAAAGTACATTTTACCAAAAAAACAAATGAATTATTTTTACTTTTAACCGAGACACATAAAAACATAATAGGTAGTATTCAAAATGAAATAAAAGGAAATACTTATGATATGGGGGAAGTCCTTCAAAGTGTTTTTGAAGGAGAAGAAAATTTTGATCAACAATTTTATGACTTTATAATAAATAGAAACACTTTTGATAACGAAGAAGTTGTATCTTTTGATTCTCCTGTCTTTAAAAATGATGAAATGACTAATGATGATTTAAGTGATTATGTGTAGTCGCCAAATGATGACACTGAAATACAAGATTCTCCTGTCTTTAAAAATTATGAAATGACTGATTATGATTTAAGTTATGATGTGTAGTCGCCAAATGATGACCCTGA
>ERZ795059.1822-NODE-1822-length-23064-cov-8.079795_pt1 | contig 23064 bp, 13 predicted proteins | sample MGYA00375143_ERZ795059 | MGnify/ENA primary metagenome ERZ795059 (study PRJEB30188, sample SAMN05720168) | activated sludge metagenome | isolation source: Anaerobic digester | place: USA | collected 2015-01-07 ... | reverse complement strand
TCTTGCCGGCGCGCTGCAATTCGTTGGCGAACTCGACGATCAGGATGCCGTGCTTCGAGATCAGGCCCATCAGGGTGACCAGGCCGACCTGGGTGTAGATGTTGAGCGAGGTCGCCCATCGCGTCGAAATCGCACCCATGCCGACAAAGCCCGGCAGCAGGTTGATGAAGATCATCGCCCCAAACATCGCCATCGGCACCGAGACGAGGATCACGATCGGATCGCGCAGGCTGTTGAACTGCGCGGCCAGCGCGAGATACACGATGATCACCGCGAACAGCAGGGTCAGGGCGAAACCGCCGGATTCGTTGATGAACTGGCGCGCCTGCCCCGAGTAGTCGACCTGGTATCCGGCGGGTGCGAGCTCCTTGATCGTGCTCTTGACGAAATCGAGCGCCTCTCCCTGGGTGACACTCGGCACGCCCTGGAACGTCACCGCGTTGAGCTGCTGGAAGCGCGTCAGGGACTGCGGTACGACCGAGTTCCTGATGCTCGCCACGGTCGAGGCCTGCACGAGGGATCCATCACCGGCGCGGATGTAGTAATCGAGTACCTGGTCCGGATTGAGGCGATCCTTCTGCAGGACCTGCGGAATGACGCGATACGAGCGGCCGGCGATCGAGAAGTAGTTGACGTAGCCACCACCGAGCGCGGCGCCGAGCGAAGCGCCGACGTCCTGCTGGGTCAGGCCCAGCGCGGTGATCATGTCGCGATCGACTTCGAGCGTGCTTTGCGGCTTGTCGATCTTCAGGTTCGTGTCGATGAACCAGAACTTGCCGCTCGACTGCAGTTTGTCCAGCACGTTCTTCGAGACCTCGTAGAGGTTCTCGAACGGCTCGGTGGTCGACAGCACCACCTCAACCGGCTGTCCCTGCGCACCCGGCAACGACGGGAACTGGAATGCAAAGGCGTTCGTCGCCGCCATCGCGCCCCACTTTACCTGCAGCTCGTTCTGGATCTCGGTCGCATTGCGCGAGCGTTCACCCCACGGCACCAGCTTGGCGCCAGTCAGGATCGAGTTCGGCCCGGCGACACCGCTGATCTGGAAGGTCTGGTGGACCTCGGGAATCGACTTGGTGATCGCCTGCATCTCGGCCATGTAACTCTTCACCTGCGCCGGTGACGCGTTCGGTGCGCCGGTGGCGATACCGACCACGAACCCCTGGTCTTCCTGCGGGGCCAGCTCCGATTGCGAATTCATGAACAGGAACACGGTGCCGCCGAAGATCATCGCGCCCATCACGATCATCACGATCCAGGTCTCGAGGACGCTGTGCAGGCGACGCTCGTAGCCCTTGTGCAGGCGATCGAACTGGCGGTCGATGAACTTGACGAAGCGGCTGCCCTCGTGATCGTTGCGCAGGAAGCGCGAACACATCATCGGGCTCAAGGTCAGCGCGAGTATCGCCGACACGGTGACCGCTCCGGCCAGGGTGAATGCGAACTCGGTGAACAGCGCGCCAGTCAGGCCGCCCTGGAAACCGATCGGGACATACACGGCGATCAGCACGATCGTCATCGCGATGATCGGTCCGGTCAATTCACGCGCCGCGATCAAGGCCGCCTGCAACGGCGTCTTGCCTTCCTCGGTGATATGCCGATCGACGTTCTCGACGACGATGATCGCGTCATCGACGACCAGGCCGATCGCGAGCACGAGGGCGAGCAGGGTGATCAGGTTGATCGTGTAGCCGAGCATCAGCATCACGAAGAATGCGCCGATCAGCGACAGCGGCATCGCGATGACCGGGATCATCACGGCGCGGATGCTGCCCATGAACAGGAAGATGACCAGGGTGACGATGACCAGTGCCTCGATCAGGGTCTTGACCACTTCCTCGATCGACGTCGTGATGAACTGGGTGGCGTCGTAGGCGATGTTCGCGGTCAGGCCGGTTGGCAGCTGCGCCTGGATATCCGGAAACACGTTGCGCACGCGCTCGGCGACATCGAGCACATTGGCATCGGGCGAACTCTTGATGCCGACGAAGACCGACTGGTTGCCGTCGAACGCGACAAAGGAGTCATAGTCCTCGGCACCGAGCACGACGTTCGCGACGTCCTCGAGGCGAACGATCGCGCCGTCCTTCGATCTGACTGCCAGCCTGCGGAATTCCTCGACCGAGTGCAGGTCGGTCGCGGCCGTCAGCGCCACGGTGACCGCGTCACCCTTGGTTGCACCGACCGCGGCCAGGTAGTTGTTCGCCGACAGTGCCTGTGAAACATCCGCCGCGGTCACGCCCTGGGCCGCCATGCGTACCGGATCGAGCCAGGCACGCAGGGCGAACTGGCGTCCGCCGATGACCTGCGCCTCCTGCACGCCATCGAGCGCGTCGAGTTGCGGCTTGATCACGCGGATCATGTAGTCGGTGATGTTGTTGGTCGGCAGGCTGTCGCTGTAGAAACCGAGATACATCGATGCGGTGGTCTCGCCGACCTGCACGGAAACCACCGGTTGTTGTGCCTGCGGCGGCAACTGGTTGGTGACGGCGCTGATCTGGGTCTGGATCTCGGTCAGCGCCCGGTTCGAGTCGTAGTTGAGCTTGAGCGTTGCCGTGATCGTGGAAACCCCGGTCACGCTCGACGACGACAGGTAGTCGATACCCTGGGCCTGGGCGATCGCCGCTTCGAGCGGCTGCGTGATGAAGCCGGCGACCGTCGCCGAATCGGCACCGTAATACGCCGTGCTGACGGTGACGACCGCATTCTCGGTCTTCGGGAACTGACGCACCGTCATGTCCAGCACCGAGCGCAGCCCGAGCACGAGGATGATCAGGCTGACGACGATCGCCCAGACCGGTTTGTTGACAAAGGAGTCGGTGAATTTCATGGGTATGCGTTTCGCTTGCGCTGATGGGGCATCGGATCGTCTCCGCCGGCTTGCGGTGGCGATGCAGGCGGAGGTTCTGGCCGCTCAGTACACGGCTACTGTTCCTGTGGCGTGGGCGCCGCTTCGTTCGGTGGCGCCGTCGTGTTGTCGATGATCAGGGGCGTACCGTTCTTGATCTTGAGCTGACCGCTGGTGACGACTTCGTCGCCTTCCTTGAGCCCGCTCAACACGGCGATCTGGTCACCGCGCTTCGCACCGGTGGTCACGAAAACCGACTGTGCGGTCGGCTTCTCTTCCTTGCCCTTGTCATCCTTCTTGCCCGAATGCCTGACGAGGAAAACGGTCTCGCCATACGGGTTGAAGGTGATCGCCGTCTGCGGCAGGGTCAGGTAGGGTTTCTGTTCGCCGACCTGGATGGCCACATTCGCGAACATGCCGGGTTTGAGCAGTTCCTCGGTGTTCGGCACGCTGGCCTCGACCTGCGCGTTGCGCGTGGCTGGATCGATCTTCGGGCTGATCGCCGTGATCTCGCCGAGGAAAGGACGATCGGCGAAGGCATCCAGCGAGAGGACGACCGGCTGCCCGACCTTGATCGCGCCGAGGTTGTCCTGCGGCACATTGAGATCGACGAGGATCGGATCGAGTTGCTGCAGGGTCACGACCGCCGTACCGGAGTTCACGTAGGTGCCGGGGGTCAGCGTGATGATGCCGATGCGACCGCCGAACGGTGCGCGCAACTGGCGCTTTTCGACCAGTGCCTGTTGCTGGTTGACGCCGGCCTGTGCGGCCTTGTAGCTCGCCTCGGCGCCGTCGAACTCGGCCTGGCTGATGCCCTTGTAGGAAAGCTGCTGGCGCGCGCGTTCGAGATTGACCTTGAGCAAGGCCGCATTTGCCTCGAGTTGGCGGCGCTGCGCAATGAAGTCATCGGCGTTGAGCTCGACCAGCATCTGACCTTGCTTGACCTCTTCGCCGGACTTCACACGGATCGCGGTGACGATGCCGCTGATGTCGAAGGCGAGATCGGCGCCCTTGACCGCGCGCAACGATCCGACGCTGGCCTGTTCGGGCTGCCAGGGCTGGGTCGTCGCCTTGGTCGAGGTGACAGTCTGCGGCGGTGCCGTCATGTTGGCTGCCGCCTGTCCGGCGAAATACTTGCCGGCAAGGTTCCAGCCGATCAACACGACGAGGAACAGTCCGACGATGCCGACCGTGACGATCATGCGTAGGGTGGTGCTGGGTTTGCGTTCGCTGCGCGGCTTCATGCGCATTCCTCATGGTTCGAAATGGGGCCCGGATCGCTGCGCAGGTTGCGCACAGCGACAGTGGGTTGAATGAGTACCGGCAGGACTACGGAATCCCTGCTTCGTTGTCTGTCGCGAGAGCCGGCTGATCGTCGCCGAATCCGCCGCCCAGCGCCGCGAACAGTGCAGCCGTATCGGCCAGCCGCGTGGCGCGCGCATCGATCACGCCAAGCCGCGCTTGCTGGTACAGGCGCGTCGCATCAAGCACCTGCAGATAGGCGACCGAGCCGTCGGCATACTGTTTGCGGGTCAGCTCGAGACTGTTCGCGGTGGCACTGGCGGCACTCGTCTGGGCGACCAGACCCTCGGCATCGAGCTCGAGCGCACGCAGGCTGTCGGCAACGTTCTGGAAGGCGCTCAGCAGGGTCGTGCGGTAGTCGGCCGCGGCCTTGTCGAGTCCAGCCTCGGCGGCGCGTTTCTGCGCGCGCAGGGTGCCGCCGCGGAAGATCGGCTGGAGCAGGTTGAGGCCGAGGCTCCAGGCCTCGCTCGAGCTGCCGAACAGGTCGCTGCTGTCCTGCGCCTGCGAGCCGAACGAACCGGACAGGCTTATCGTCGGGAAAAGATTGGCCGTGGCGATGCCGACACGCGCGCTCGCCGCGTGCAGTTGCGCCTCGGCGGCGCGGATGTCCGGGCGCTGGCGAACCAGGGTCGAGGGCAGGCTGAGCGGAATCCCGGTGGGCAGGCTCATTGCGTCGAGGTCGACGGCTTCGAGTTCCGCCTGCGAAGGGAACCGGCCCAGATAGACGGCCAATTGGGTCTGTGTCCGCGCAAGCGCCTTGCGCAAGGCGGGCAACTGCGCATTCGCGGAGGCGACCTGGCTCTGCGCGAACAATACATCGCCCTGCGATTTCGCTCCGGTCCTGAACTGCCTGTCGACCAGGCTGAACTGCTCCTGGTAGACATCGGCGATTTCCGCGGTTGCGCGGATCTGCTCGCGCAGCGAGGCTTCGAGGATGCTGGTCGTGACGACATTCGCGGCGAGGCTCAGATAGGTCGCATCGAGCTGAAAGCGCTGGTAGTCGGCGAGCGCGGATTGCGCCTCGATGCCGCGGCGCACGCCGCCGAACAGGTCGAGTGTGTAACCGACATCGATCGAGGCGTTATGGATCGTGTACGGCGATGCCGTAGCTGCAACCGGACTCTTTTGCCGGTTGGCTCCGAGCGATGCGTCGATCGAAGGAAACAAGCCGCCGCGCGCGGCACCGGCGTTTTCCTGCGCCTGGCGCAGCGCGGCCTGCGCCGAGGCGACGGTCGGGCTGTTTGCCAGCGCCTGTTCGACGCGGCGATTGATTTCATCGTTGGCGAAGCTCGTCCACCATTGTGCGGGGACATCCTCGCCCTGCAGGAAACGCTGTGCGTCGCCGGTGGGCGTGTCGGCCGACGCGGTTGCCGTGGGCACGGCATCGGCGCGATAGCCCGCTTCCTGCGGGAGTACCGGTGCGCGGAAATCGGGACCGACGGCGCAACCGCCGAGCAGCGCCAGCAGCGCCCCGCACAACACGGTCCGTGCCGCCCGCGTCGGCCTGACATCGTGCACAGTTTTCAATCGACGCGGCGAAGGGGCATCGGGAATGGTCATACCGGGATCCGAGAATACAAAACTTGTGAGTACAATAATAGGGGAGCAGGACTTTCAGCACAAGTCCTGGACATGGCGACGAAGCGGACCGCGCCAATTCGACAGGATGTGCGTGCGTCGCAATGTGAACAAGGCCCGGAAGTCATTCGGCTCTCCCCGCATCCGTTCAGCGGGCGACAAACTGCATCATGCCGGGCGGATAGCGCGTTCCGCTGGCTGCGTCGGTCGGGAAGATCGCCTCGATCGCCGCGAGTTCGTCGGCATCGAGCACGACCTCGGTCGCGGCGATGTTTTCGTCAAGGTAGCGACGTCGCTTCGTGCCCGGGATCGGCACGACGTCGTCACCCTGGGCCAGTACCCAGGCCAGTGCGAGTTGGGCCGGTTTGATGCCCTTGTGCTGGGCCAGCCTGCCGACAGCGTCGACCAGGGCGAGGTTGCGGTCGAAGTTCTCTCCCTGGAAGCGCGGCTGCAGCCGTCGGTAGTCGTCTGCGGCGAAATCCTCGAAGCGGCGCAGCGCGCCGGTCAGGAAGCCACGGCCGAGCGGACTGTAGGCGACCAGCGAAATGCCGAGTTCACGACAGACATCAAGTACAGCGTTTTCGGGATCGCGTGACCACAGCGAGTACTCGCTTTGCAGGGCGCTGATCGGATGCACGCCGTGCGCCTTGCGCAAGGTCAGCCCGCCGACTTCGGAGAGTCCGAGCCAGCGCACCTTGCCGGTGCGGACCAGCTCCGCCATCGCGCCGACCGTGTCCTCGATCGGCACCTGTTCGTCGACGCGATGCAGGTAGTAGAGATCGATCGTGTCCACGCCGAGCCGGCGCAGGCTCGCATCGCAGGCGGCGCGTACGTGCGCGGGACTGCCGTCGATCCTGCGCCGGCTCGGATCCCCGGGGTCCCGCACGAAGCCGAACTTGGTCGCCAGAACGACCTTGTCGCGCCGCCCGCGGATCGCGCGACCCACCAACTCCTCGTTGATGTGCGGCCCGTACATGTCGGCCGTGTCGAGGAAATCGACGCCTTGATCGAGCGCGTGATGGATCGTCGCGATCGATTCCGCATCATCGCGCGGCCCGTAGAACTCGCTCATGCCCATGCAACCGAGGCCGAGTGCGGACACCTGCGGGCCGTCGCGGCCGATTCTTCGCATGTGCATCGTCTTGCCCCGGGATTGGCGGTACCCCGCCAGACCCATTCCTATGGGTTGGCATACGCGCGGTTTCAAGTCTTGCAGGAAGTGCGGGATTCTGTGGCAGGCTGACGCCCTCTTCGATCATCGACAGCGCAGGCATGAAATCGACTCCCGCCCCGTCATCGTCGACAGCTCCACTCGAAGGCGAGGCCGCTCTGGTCCGCGCCGTCGGTGGGGTCTCGCTCGCGGCGGCGATCATCAACATCATCGTCGGCTCGGGCATCTTCCTGCTGCCGGCCCTGTTGTTCACGCGCATGGGGCCCTCGGCGCCGATCGCCTTCCTTGCCGGCGCGCTGGCGATCGTGCCGATCGCCCTGTGTTTCGCCGCGATCGGCAGTCGCGCCGCAACGACCGGCGGGCCGTACACCTATGTCGGCGCGGCCTTCGGCCCGTTTGCAGGATTCCTTGCCGGCGCGCTGATGTGGATCTGCAACGTCAATTCCAGTGCGGCCGTGGCGTCGGCCCTGTTCCTTCAGGTCGCGCGCGCGTGGCCGCAGTTCGATGAACCGGGCTGGCGCACGCTCTTCCTGGTCGTGCTGTATGCGATCCTGATCGCGCTCAATGCGTTCGGCGTCAAATTCGGTGCGCGTGCGATCATGCTGCTGGCGACGCTCAAGCTGGCACCGCTGTTCCTGCTTGCCGCGATCGGCCTGTTCTTTGTCGACTGGGGCCAGATCAGCTGGCTCGCGATACCGTCCTGGCCAACCCTCGGTGCGTCGATGGTGCTGGTCATGTTCGCCTATTCCGGGATGGAAACAGGCCTGATTCCTTCGGGCGAGCTGCGCGATGCCGCGCACAGCGTGCCACGCGCGACGATGGCCGCGATCCTTGTCGTGGTGCTGCTCTACATGGGCATCCAGGTCGTCACCCAGGGCCTCCTCGGTCCGTTGCTCGGTGACAGCAAGGTCCCGCTGGCCGAAGCCGCCGGGTCCTTGTGGTCGCCAGGGCTGGTCATCCTGCTGATCACGGCCGGCGTGTCGATGGCTGGCTTCATGATGGGCAACCTGCTGGCGTCCTCGCGCCTGCTCTATGCGCTCGGTCGCGATGGCTATCTGCCCTCGGCCTACGCTCGCGTGACCGCGTCGTATCGCGTTCCGCTGCTCGCCATCGTCACCCATGGCGTACTCGGCTTCACCCTGGCTCTCGGCGGCAATTTCGAGGATCTCGCGATCGTTTCGGGTGGCGCCAATTGCCTGATCTATCTCGGCGTCAGCCTGGCCACGTGGTTCGCGCAGAAGCGCGACCTGCGCAGCGGCGGCGCGCCGTTCGTGTTGCCGGGCGGCGCCTTGATCCCGGCCATCGCCACCCTCGCGATGGTCGCGATCGTCAGCACGTTGTCGGGTGTGGAGTGGGCCGCAATCCTCATCGCGCTGCTCGTGCTCGTCATTCTCTACGCGGGATTGCGCTTCGTGCGCGGGCGCGGCTGATTCACGGCCCGGCGTTGATGTGACTTGCGACACTTCAGGTTGCGCGCAGCCAGGCGGACGATCGTCGCCTTTCCGATCGTGGAACCGCCCATGCGTTCGACTCGTCGATTCACCTGCCTTGTTCTCGCGCTGATCCTGCCGGGCATTGCCATCGCCGCGGAAAGCGCAGTCGCGGACAGTGCGCAACGCGCAGGCGAACTGCTGTCCGCCGATCGCGCCTTCGCCGCGGCGAGTGCCGCGGTCCGCGGTATCGACGGCATGGTCGCAGCGTTCACCGACGACGTGGTCGTGCCGATGCCGGGCAAGGGATTGCTTGCCGGCAAGGCCGCCGTGATCGAGGCGCTCAGGGCCAATCCCGGCACGGCGGACGCACGCATCGAATGGACTCCGCTGCGTGTCGGCGTTTCGGCCGACGCCAGCCAGGGATTCAGCTTCGGCTACATGCTCGAGCGCAGGGCCGATGGCACGAGCGTTCCATACAAGTACCTCTCGTATTGGAGGTGCAACGAAGGCACGTGGAAAGTCCTGGCCTGGAAGCGCGGCCGACGCGGTGCTGGCGGGACGGACGCGACGACGATGCCGCCTTTGCTGCCCGGACCGGGATTCGACAAGGGCCAGGCTGCCGGCGGCGCGGCGCGTGATCTCGAGCAAGCCGAGCTGGCGTTTTCCGACGAGGCGCAGACGATCGGGCTCGGTCCGGCTTTTGCAAAATACGGCACGCGCGAGTCGATGAACCTCGGTGGCCCCGCGCATGCCGGTCTCGTGTTCGGTGCCGATGCCATCGCGGCGCTCGTTGGCGAAGGCCAGCCGGCCGGCGGCAGTTCGGTCAACTGGAGCGCGACGCGCGTCATCGTTGCCGGCAGCGGCGATCTCGGCGTCAGCATCGGCCTGATCCGCCACAACGCGTCGACGAACGAGGCGGCTGAACGTCCGCCTCTCCCGTTCTTCACCGTGTGGCGTCGTGCGGCCGTCGACCAGCCATGGCGCTATGTCGCCGAATAGTCGACAGCCGCGATCCTGAGCGGCGGGAGCGGACGATCGGATCGGGAAATCGGAGCGTTCGCCTCACCGCAGCGACCAGGCGTGCCCATCAGCGGATTTCCGGTGCGCCCACTGACCGGTACTGCGCAGCGGCATGACGCCGCAAACGCGCACCCGCGCGGCCGTACCACGGCGGAGTCTGCGACGTCCCGCGCTGCCGCTTCCGACGAGCGTGCGGCTGCGTCGCGCAGGCCTCGGTCCTGCTGCGGTCGGCGATGAGGCATGCTTCCTGCATGCGCGATCCGATGCCTCGCGGCATCCGCGTTCACGTTCGCAGTGGACGCAGGCGGCGTCTTTCCTTCGAGCATCAACCTGCCCCGGCATCGCATTGATTCGTCTACTCGCCATCCTTGTCCTGCTCGGCACGAGCATTCCCGCGCGCCTGCATGCCGCCGATCAGCCGCTGGTGCCACTCGACGTCGCCGACGAAGGCGCGCCGACCTTCAGCGTGTATTCCTCGCGCGAGGGATTGTCCGACGAGATCTGGAGCACGCTGGGTTTCGACAGGAACGGTTTTGTCTGGGCCGGGTCGGCGTCGTCGCTGGCCCGATTCGACGGTTACACCTGGACGCCCTGGCCGTTTGCCGAGGCACGCAGTCTGGTCCGCGACATGCAGATCGATTCGAGCGGCGTCCTCTGGGCGATCTTCGAGCGTGAAGGCCTGGCCCGCTACGATGGGATTGCCTGGTCGCTCTATCCCTACCGGAACACATTCCATCAGCGCTTCTCCGATACCACCCGGGTCGACGGCACGAAGGACTACTGGCTGGGCCTGGACCGCGGCTACCTGCACCTGCAGGGAGGCTCCTGGTTGCCGGATCCCGGCAACGCACCGATCGAGCAGGGCCCGGCTGGCAGCATCGAGCAGACCGACAGCCTGTTCGGCGAGCCGCGCCAATGGATGGCGATCAATGGCGGTGGCCTCTGGTATCGCCGCGTCGTCGCGCCGGGCCAACCGGAAGCGTGGCGGCGCTTCGAGGCGCCCGAGTTCAATGCCCTGCGTACCACGGCGATGCTACGAACGCACGACGCAGGCGCAGAGGAACTCTGGGTGCTCACCTATGGGGACGGGCTGCTGCGGATCCGCAACGACGGCATACGCATCTGGCGGGCGGCGCGAGGCGAACTGCCTGCCGAAGCGCTGTACTCGGCCCAGGTGACCTACGCGAAGGACGGCGAACGTTCGCTCTGGATCGCATCGCGTGCCGGTTTGCTGCGCATGAGTCACGACAGATTGTCGGTCTTCGATCGTCGCCACGGCTTGCCGTCCGACGCGGTGCGCGGCATCAAGGTACAGCGCGGCATGGACGGCATCGACATACTCTGGCTGGCGACCGAAGGCGGCATCGCGCGTGCCGTGCTTGCCGACAGCCCCTGGCAAACCGTGTCCTTGATGGGCGCCCGCGAGAACGGCATTTTCACCGTGATGATCGAACCGGATGGCCACGGCAGCGAGCGCCTGTGGGTCGGCACGCCCAAGCGGGGACTCGGTCTGCTTGAACGCGGTGAATGGAAGACGTTTTCGCAGGCCAACGGCAAGTTGCCGGCCGAAGGCGTGCGTCAGCTCTGGCGGCTTGCCGGTCCGGACGGCAAGCCGCAAAGGATCCTGAGCCTTGTCGGTGGCGACCTGTTCCGGATAGACGACGATCTGAATCTCGTGCCGATCGCAACGCCTTGGCCGAAACGCGATGAAGAGGTCGCATCGCATGCCTTGGCGCGCACGCAGGACGGACATCTTGAATGGTGGATCTCGTCGCTCTACAGCGGTATCCATCGATGGAGGGACGGCAAGTGGACGTCATTCCTGCCGGCTGGCCAAAGCCGGCCCTGGTCGGTAGTCGGCCTGACCGAGCAGATCGATGGCAATGGCCGTTCATGGTTGTGGGCGGCCAGCGCGACGGGCCTCGCGCGGTTCGACGGGCAGAACTGGGACATGCTGCCGGATGCGCTTGGATTGTCGCCCGACGGATTTCGTGGGGTTTCGGTCATCCGCGAGGGCGAGCGCAGCATCCTCTGGGCGAGCAGCAATCGCTCGGGGGTTGTCCGTCTCGATGTGACCGACCCGCAGCGGCCGAGTCTCGCCGTTGCCGGGCAGGTTCCTGCAGCACCCGATCCGACCGTGTATTCGGTGCTCGCGGACAGTCAGGGGCGCATCTATGTCTGTACCAACAATGGCGTGCAGCAACTCACGCCCGGCGCCAACGGCGACTATGCGGAGCGCGTGTTCCGGCGCCGTGACGGTCTCGTCCACGACGAATGCAACACGAACGCGCAGCTGATCGATGCGCACGACCGTTACTGGGTCGGCACGCTCGGCGGATTGAGCCTGTACGACCCGCGGCTCGAGACTCCGCCGCGCAAGACCGAGCCGAAGCCACTCTGGTTCACCGGCATGACCGCCGATGGCTATGCGTTCAACGTCGATGGCGAAGATCCTGTCGAGTTGCCCGCCGGCGCGCGCGACCTGCGCATCGACTACACGATCATCTCCGGGCTTCGCGAACAGGAGTCGACGTACCGCAGCCAGCTGCACGGCTTCGACACGCAGTTCAGCGCATGGACGAGCGAGCACGGGCGCCGCTTCAGCGGACTTGCGCCCGGAATCTACGAGCTGCGCGTCGAGGCGCGCGACTATGCGGGAACACCGAGCGCGCCGCGTTCGCTGAAATTCTCGATTGCCGCGCACTGGTGGCAGGAGGACCTGGTCAGGGCTGTCGGCGCGTTGTTGCTTGTCACGCTCATCGCGGGCTTCGTGCTGCTCTACAACCGCGGCCTGCGCACGCGCCAGCGCAACCTCAGGGGCGAGGTTGCGCGACGCACGGCGCAGCTCCAGGCGGCCAACCGGCGCCTGACCGAGTTGTCCTACCAGGATCCGTTGACCGGCGTCGCCAATCGCCGCCGTCTCATGGAAGTGATCGACGATGCCATTGCCCGCGCGATCAACCGCTCCCTGCCGATCGGGCTGATCGTGATCGATGTCGATAACTTCAAGGAATACAACGACCAGCACGGGCACCTGGCCGGTGACGCGGCCTTGCGTGCCGTCGCCCAGGCCTTGCAGAGCGTTACCCGCGAACAGGATCTGGTCGCGCGTTTCGGCGGCGAGGAGTTCGCCTGCCTGATGATCGACGCCACCATCGACAGCGTGGCCGGCTGCGCCGAGCGCATGCGCGTCCTGATCGAGGCGCTGCCACCGCGCATGCTCGGCAACAACACGCAGACGATCACGATCAGCGCAGGTGCGATGAGTCGGGTGCCGAAGCCCGGCGACCATGCGGCCGACCTGTTGCGGGATGCCGATGGCGCGTTGTATCGGGCCAAGAACGAAGGCCGCAACCGCGTATGCCGGGTCGCGGCGCGCCCTCAGCTGTCGCCCGCCGATTGAGCGATGCGCGCCCGGTTCACCGGCTGCCGGCAAGGTCCCGGATCAGGGCATACCAGTAATCGAGGTTGTTGTAGAACGAAGCCACCGGCATGCGTTCGTCGAGGCCATGGGCAAAGCTGTCGCTGTCCTTGAGGAAGGACCCGCTGACGCCATAGGTCGGGATGCCGCCGGCACGAAATATCGTGCCGTCGGTGTAGTACGGCGCCTGGTCGGGAACGATCGGCGTGCCCGGGTAGTTCAGGTGCACGGCCCGGGCGACGGCGTCGCGGATGTCCTTGCGCAACGGCGAGGCGACTGCATCGAGTGAGCGGGCGACGATCTGCACCTGCACCTGGTCGCCGACCACGCGCTGCAGGTCGGCCGCGACCGCCTCGCTCGTCGTTCCCGGAAAGATCCGGCAATTGACCGTCGCGCTGGCGGCTTGCGGCAGGGCGTTCTCGGCATGGCCTGCGGCAAGCATCGTCGCAACGCAGGTCGTGCGCGTGCGTCCGACGTAGGACGGTTGCGCAGCCAGGATCTCGGCCGCGGCGATGTCGCCGGGATCGGCGGCGAAGCGCTTCATCGCTGCACCGAGCTCGCCCGGCGTGTGCGCCCCGGAGGCGGCCAGGCTGCCTCGCGTCCACTCGTTGGACTGCAACGGAAACCGGTATCCCTGCAGGGACTTGAGGGCGTCGGCGAGATCGTAGATCGCGTTCTTGAGTCTCGGCTCCGAGCTGTGACCGCCAGGATTGTGCGCCGTGATCGAGTAGGTCACCGAGGTCTTCTCGGCACCTTGCAGATAGAGCAGCTTGGCCTTTCCGCTGTCCTCGTCGATCACCCCGCCGCCGCCATCGCCATTGAGCGCATATTCGGCATCGATCAGGTCGCGGTGGTTCTCGACGAGGTCCCGCGTCGTTTCCTGCGCGGTTTCCTCGTCGCCGGTCAGGGCGAGGATGATGTCCCGCTTCGGCACAAAGCCTTCGCGCTTGAGACGCAGGAAATTTGCCGCGAATGCCGCCACTTCATTCTTGATGTCGGCCGTGCCGCGTCCGAAGAAATACCCGTTCTCCTCGGTCAGGATGAACGGATCGCGCACCCAGTCCGCCGGATTGGCGGTGACCACGTCCATGTGCGCGATCAACAGGATCGGCTTGCGCGTGCCGCCCTTGCCGCGATAACGCACGACCAGCGAGGCGGTCTCACCGAGCGGAAGGAGATGGATGTCCTTCGGATCGAAACCGCCGGCAACGAACTTTTCCGAAAGATAGGTGGCCAGTGCCGGAACCTGGCCAAGCCCTTTCGAAGTCTTGAACGCGATCAGCCGGGCGAACAGCTCGCGGGCTTCGGCACGCGAGGCATCAACCTGGCTTGCGGCCCGCGCCTCGAAGCCGGCACCAATCAGCAGGAGGAACAGGAACAGGGTTTTCATGCGCCGGCACTCGTGTCTTGTTGAAAATGGGCTCGCAGGATTCGCGATTGCGGCTCAGGCTTTCGCCTGCGCGCGCAGCAGGGCAAGCAGTTGCTCGATCGGCAGCGCCTTGTGGAACAACCACCCCTGGGCGAACTGTACGCCATGATCGCGCAGGAAGGCCGCCTGCACTTCGGTCTCGACGCCTTCGCCGATGACCTTCAAGCCGAGCGATTCGGCGATGCGGATGATGTGCAGTGCGACTTCGCTGGTCGCGGAATCGGTACCGACGGTCTCGACGAAGACCTTGTCGATCTTCAGGTAGTCGGTTTGCAGCGAGGTCAGGTAGGGCAGGCTCGAATAGCCCGTGCCGAAATCGTCGATCGCGACACGAACACCCAGTTCGCGGATCGCGGTAACGATGCGCCTGGCCAGGACCGGATCGAGGAACGAGTGCTCGGTCGCCTCGACGACAAGGTTCGCCGGAGCGATTCCATTCGTCTGCAGCAAGCGGCGCAGCGATTCCACGATCGTCCCGGAATGCAGGTCCGACGAGGCCAGGTTCACGCTGACATAGCAGTCGGGCCGGATCTTCAACAGGTGCGGCGCATCGAGCGCGACCCGTGCGAGCACGTACTCGGTGAACTGCCGGACCAGGCCGTAGTCCTCGGCCGCCGGGATGAACACATCAGGACGCAGGGTTTCGCCCTCACGGCGCGGCCAGCGCAACAGGGCCTCGACACCGACGATTCGCCGCGTTGCCAGTTCGAGGATGGGCTGGTAGTGCAGCTCGAATTCCGAGCGCTTCAGCGCCAGTCGCAATTCGGTTCGCAGGGATGAACGCTGTTGCGCCAGCTTGACCACGCCGAACGAAAGACCGGCGCCGAGCACGAGTGCGATCGGCACCAGCAGAAACGCGACCCGGTACAGGCGCGACCGCAGATAGTCTGCCGGTACCGCGACATAGGCCGCGGTGTCGAATCGTGTCGAGGCGCGCAGGCTGACGAGATAGCGGCCATCGAAGAAGCGGGCTTGTTCGGCGTCGCCGAGATGTTTCATCCAGCGTGAATCGAAATAGCCGCGACTGCTCAGGAGCCTTGCGCCGCTGCGCCCGTAGGCGCCCAGGGCGATGTCTTCGCGGTCGACGAAGATGTCGATCAGGGATTCGGGATGCATCGCGGTGACGATGTCGTCCTTCTGCAGCGTCAGGAAACGATGGCCATCGCCGATGCCGAGATCGACCGAGCGGCGAATTCCCGCGCCGAGCGCGCTGACCCATTCGACCGGCCCGAGCGCAATCGGCGGATCGTGTCGACCGAGCGATGAGCAGGTCAGGCGTCCGTCGGTGACCGAGCCAAGCAACTGCAGGTAGCTGGAGGCCATGTTTATATCGCGCATGAGGGCGATGCGCTGATCCGAACACGGGTCGGAATACGGTGCGCCGCGCAGGCGCTCGTACGCTGCTCTTGCCTGGTCGCCGGCGGCGTCCGTGCGACGCAGCACTTCGACGACCATCGTGTCGGCAAGGCGCATCTCGGCCTCCATGCTCTGGCTGTGCGCGAGATACAGGGCAGCAAGCAGCGGAACGGCGATCCCGAGGATGCCTATCGCGACGACGAGCTTTGCCGTTAGCTTCTTGCGCATGCCCCATCGGCCGAACGGCCGCAATGCACTACCCCGTTCCGGATCATGCGCCTTCGCCATGATTTGCGCATCGACCGTCCGGATGTTCGGCGGGCGGCCCGCTACGGGTCGCTCAGAACGCTTCGTCGAAGCCGACCTCGCCCTGCACGCCGACCTGGTAAGCGGACACGCGTCGCTCGAAGAAGTTGGTGACTTCCTGCACGTCCTGCAACTGCATGAAGTCGAACGGGTTGCGCGCGCCGTAGTGGCGCGGCATGCCGAGTTGGGCGAAACGCTGGTCGGCGCAGTACTCGAGGTACTGGCGCATCGCCTTCGGCGAGATGCCCGCGACGCCGCCACCGAGCACGTCGTCGGCGAACGCCGTCTCGCACTGGATCGCTTCCTCAAGCATGTCGACGACCTGAGCCTGCATCCCGGCATCGAACAGGTCGGGCTCCTCCTCGCGCACGGTACGGATCGTCTCGAATGCGAATGCCATGTGGCAGCTCTCGTCGCGGAACACCCAGTTGGTGCCGGAGGCGAGCCCGTGCAGCAGTCCGCGCGAACGCAGGAAGTACACGTAGGCGAATGCGGCAAAGAAGAACAGTCCCTCGATGCAGGCGGCGAAGCAGATCAGGTTGAGCAGGAACTGGCGACGCTCGTCGCGCGTGCCGATGCGCCTGACCTGCTGGAGCGAATCGATCCACTTGAAGCAGAACTCGGCCTTGCGCCGGATCGACGGGATGTTCTCGATCGCGGCGAACGCCTTGTTGCGCTCGTCCGGATCAGGCAGGTAGGTATCGAGCAAGGTCAGGTAGAACTGCACATGCAGCGCTTCTTCATAAAGCTGGCGCGAAAGGTACATGCGTGCTTCGGGCGCGTTGATGTGCGCGTAGAGGTTCAGCACGAGATTGTTCGACACGATCGAATCGCCGGTCGCGAAGAACGCGATCAGGCGATGGATCAGGTGCCGCTCGGCCGGCGTCATCTTCGACTTCAGGTCGTTGACGTCCGGCGCGAAATCGACTTCCTCGACGGTCCAGGTATTGCGGATCGCCGCGCGGTACATCTCGTAGAACGCGGGATAGCGCATCGGCCGCAAGGTCAGTGCGAAACCGGGATCGAGCAGGAGTTGCTTCTTGAACGGAGGTTGTGCGGACATGCTGGGGTCTCATGGGGATGCGCTGCTCCCGCTCATCGAAAGCAACGCTGGGGCACAGGTTTCGGTCGCGACGGAACGGAAGGGCGTTCCTACTGGCAGGCCTCGCAGTACGCGGGATTTTCAAGCGAGCAGACCACGGCGCTGCTGGCGTCCGCCGCGGAGGTCACGACGGCCGCAGGCAGTTCCGTCGCGCCTGCTCCGATCGTGGTTTTTGCAATGCGTGTCGCTGGGCGCGAGCGCAGGTAGTAGGTGGTCTTGATGCCCGCTTTCCACGCATACATGTACATCGACGACAGGCGCCCGATGTTCGGGTTTTCCTGGAACAGGTTGAGCGACTGGCTCTGGTCGATGTAGGCGCCGCGCGCGGCGGCGTGGTCGATCAGTGCCTTCTGCGGCAACTCCCATACGGTGCGATAGATCGCGCGAAGACGTTCCGGTATCGCCTCGATGCCCTGGATCGAACCTTCCGCGAGCGTGATCGCGTCACGCACGCCCTCGGTCCACAAGCCCAGGGTCTTCAGTTCCTCGACGAGATAGCGGTTGATGACGAGGAAGTCGCCCGACAAGGTCTCACGCTTGAACAGGTTCGACACCTGCGGCTCGATGCATTCGTAGCAGCCGGCGATCGAGGCGATCGTCGCGGTCGGCGCGATCGCGATCAACAGTGAATTGCGCAGGCCCGTCGCCTTGATGCGCGCGCGCAATTCGTCCCAACGCGCGGCCGGGATCGATTGCCTCGACTGCGGCCAATGGTCGAACTGCAGCTCGCCACGGGCGGCGCGCGTCTCGGCGAAACCCGGATGTGCGCCGAGCGCATCGGCGAGGTCGCAGGACTGGTTCAGCGCATGGAAATAGATGTGTTCGGCGATGCTCGCCGACAGCGCTTCGGCTTCCTTCGAGTCGAACGCCAGGCGCAACTGGAAGAACACATCCTGCAGGCCCATTACGCCGAGGCCGACGGGACGCCATTTGCGATTCGCCGTCGCTGCCGTTTCGATCGGATAGAAATTGAGATCGATGACGCGATCGAGCTGGCGCACGGCGATCGCGACCGTATGCGCGAGCTTGTCGAAATCGAACGCGCCGTCGCTGACATGCCGCGACAGGTTGATCGAGCCGAGGTTGCACACCGCGGTTTCCGTGGCCGAGGTGACCTCGAGGATTTCGGTGCACAGATTGGAAAGGTGAATCACATTGTCCGCGCGTGCGGTCTGGTTCGAGGTCGCATTGCAGCGATCCTTGAAAGTCATCCAGCCATTGCCGGTTTGTGCCAGCGTGCGCAGCATGCGCGAATACAGCTCGCGCGCCTTGATCGTGCCGGAAGCCATGCCGGCGGCTTCGGCGTGCAGGTATTCGCGATCGAAGTCCTCGCCCCAGAGATCGACCAGTTGCGGTACGCGTTTCGGATCGAACAGCGACCAGTCGCGATCGGATTCGACGCGGCGCATGAATTCATCGGGAATCCAGTTGGCCAGGTTGAGATTGTGGGTGCGCCGCGCATCGTCGCCGGTGTTGTCGCGCAGTTCGAGGAACTCCTCGATATCGGCATGCCAGGTTTCGAGATACACGCAGGCCGCGCCCTTGCGCTTGCCGCCCTGGTTGACCGCCGCGACCGATGCATCGAGCGTCTTCAGCCACGGCACGAGGCCGTTCGAATGACCGTTGGTGCCCTTGATCAGCGAGCCGCGCGAACGCACGCGCGAATACGAGAGGCCGATGCCGCCGGCGAACTTGCTGAGCTTGGCGACATCCGCGTACTTGCTGTAGATGCTTTCGAGCGAATCGAGCGGCGAATCGAGCAGGAAGCACGAGGACAACTGTTCGTGCGCGGTGCCGGAATTGAACAGGGACGGTGAACTCGGCACGTACTCGAGCGACGACAGCAGTCGATACAGCTCGAGCGTCTCGGCGAGGTTGCCCCCGCCCAGCGCGCAGGCCACGCGCATGAAGAAATACTGCGGCGTCTCGGTCACCTTGCGCAGGTCGGGATGGCGCAGCAGGTAGCGGTCGTAGACCGTGCGCAGGCCGAAGTACTCGAAGCGTCGCGAGGCGGGCGGATCGATCGTGTCGTTGAGCTTGCGTGCGTTGAGCGCGACGAAATCGCGCAGGCGGTCATTGATCAGGCCGAGTTCGGCGCCGCGTGCGACCGATTGCGAAAACGACTGGATCTCCTGTCCCGCCACCTCCTTGTCGATGTAGGAAGACAGCAGGCGTGCGGCGAGAAGGCCGTACTCGGGTTCCTCGGCGGTCAGTGCGGCCGCGGTGCGGATCGAGAGCTCGTCGAGTTCGCGCGTGGTTGCGCCGTCGTAGATGCCGCCGATGGTCTTCAATGCGACGCGCATCGGATCGACTGCATGCAGGCCGCCGGCGCTGCGCGTGACTGCACGCACGATCTTGCCGAGGTCGACGACCTCGCTGCCGCCATTGCGCTTGGTCACGCGCATCTGGGTCGGGCTGTGCGGTGCGGTCAGGGCAAAGTCTTCGGCGCTGGTTGACGCAACGACCGATCGAGCGGTCGCCTGGATGGCGACAAGGGATGGGGAATTCATGGTGTCTTGGCGAAAGGAGGGTGGGTCGGATTCGTGCGCGCGTGGCGCGCTGGAATCGAGAGGATGCATGGCGGTCTCCCGTGCGTTACCGATGGCCTGCTCCCGAGCGCAGGATTGATCGGTGCCGGTTCACGGAGTGCGCCGCCGGATCCACGCAGTGGCGTCGATCCTGCAACGCGCTTCCCCGCGGAAGCGGCCACCTGCACTGGATCTGCGACGTTCGGCGGTCGCCGTCTCAGCGGACGAGACCGACGGGCCGCAGGCCCGGTGTGTCGGCAGGTTTTCGGGCTCGCGGACACGGATCTTGCGATCCACCTTGCCCCACGGCTTCCCAGGCTTGCGCCCAGTGCACGGGATGGGGCTCGTTTCCACTTACCGCTGCGGGGCAGCTCCGGATTTGCACCGGATTCCCTTTTAACCCGGCCTCGTCCGACGCGGGACGTCATCGAAGCGGGCACCGACCGGACACAAGCTATTGTGTCGGGCGGGTCGCGTCAACGGATTATTTTGTGCCTGGAGTCTTGCATTCCACGCAGAGTGAGCGGCGGCAAGCGATTGCGCGGGATGTGCGCTCAGGCGCGTCGTCGCGCCTGCTCGGCCGCGTCGACGTGCTCGATGGCATCGGCGTGTTTCGCCGCGCGGGCATCCTCCTCGTCCATCGCGTCAAGCACCGCATCGACCGTGGTCGGGCCGCCGCCAAACAGCCGGATCGCGGTGCGCGCGACCTGGCGCGTGTCATACCAGGCGTAGGCGCCGACGCCGACCGCACCGATCACCGGCAACCAGCGGGAGATGCCGCCACCGACGAGGCGCTTGGTCACGCGCAGCCCTATCGCGTGCGCGACGCGCTCGATCACCCGGACCGGCACATCCTGGGCGATCAGACGTCCGCCGATCTGCACGACCAGATCGCGCACGGCCTGCGCGGCGGCATGACGGAACAGGCAATACATCATCTGTTCGCGATTCAATCGCGCGTTGACGCCGTAGACACCCGAGAGGTCGGCGACGAGCTGGGCCTGGATGCGCCAGATCGCGACGAGTTCCGGAACGATGGTCAGCCAGCCGAGCGGTCCGGGCGGCAGGGCCAGCGTCCCGGCGGCGAGCGCTGCCTTGTTCGCCGCGGCGGTGGTCAGCGCACGCACGCGGACCTCGGTGTTGCTCGAGCGTTTTTCGTCCGTGCTCGGCACGCGTCCGAGCAGATCGAGCAGATGACGGCTGATCCGGCTGGCCAGGTCGGTATCCGACTCGGGTTCATTGCGTCGGGCCGGAATGTATTCGGGCTTCTTCTTCATCGGGATCGCTGCAGGCACCGGGGTGTTGACGGCATGGACATGCAATCTTGACGCCATCCATGCAAATGCAATGGCCGAGGAGGGTAGCGCGCGCGGCCTGAACCGCGGGCGGCCTCAGCGCGTCAGCAGGCGGGTGACGAAATCGGCCAGTTTCGCGTAAGGCGGACGCAACAGGGCCATTGACGACCAGCGCGCCTGGTAGAGCACGGGCATCTGCTTGGAGAAGGTCAGGAAACCGGCGTGCCCGTGATAGTGGCCCATGCCCGACGGCCCGACGCCGCCGAACGGCAGCTCGCTCTGCGCGATGTGCAGGACACAGTCATTGACCGTGGCACCGCCGGCCAGGATCGCCTTCAGCACACCGCGAGTGCGGCGGCGCTCAAGGTCGAAATGATAGAACGCCAGCGGTCGCGGTCGCGCATTGACGAAGGCGACCGCTTCCTCGATCCGCGCATAGCCGATCACCGGCAGGATCGGCCCGAAAATCTCTTCCTGCATGACGTGCAGGGAAGGATCCGGATCGACGATCAGGGTCGGCGCGAAAACACGGCGCCCGGCATCGTGGGCGGAATCCGCCGGTAGCGTCACGACCTCGGCGCCCGCCGCGCGCGCCTCCTCGACGAGCGCATGCAGGCGCCGGTAGTGGCCGTCGTGGACGATGCTCGTGTAGTCCGGAGTCGTGGTCAGGTCCGGATAATGGCGCAGGACATAGGCGCGCATCGCGGCAACGAAGGCTTCGCGCTGGTCATTGGCGACGAGCACGTAGTCCGGCGCGATGCAGGTCTGCCCGGCATTCAGCAACTTGCCGGCCGCGATCCGTTGCGCGGCAGTATCGATCGGATAGCCCGGAGCAATGATCGCAGGCGACTTGCCACCGAGTTCGAGGGTCACCGGGGTGAGGTTCGGCGCTGCCGCGGCCATGACCTTGCGGCCGATCTCGGTCGAACCGGTGAAGAACAGGTGATCGAACGGCAGGCTGGCGAAGCGCGCCGCGAGCTCCGGACCGCCGAGCACCGTGCTTACGCGCTCCGCCGGGAAAACCTCGGCGAGCAATTCACGCAGCAACGCCGAGGTGCGCGGCGTGTGCTCGGAGGGCTTCAGCATCACGTGGTTGCCGGCGGCGATCGCCGAGACCAGCGGGATCAGGGCCAGGTTGACCGGATAATTCCACGGCGAAATGATGCCGACCACGCCGAGCGCGCGGTACTGGACTTCGGTGCGCGCGGGCCAGAACAGCCAGTCGGCAAGGCGATGGCGCGAGCGCGACCAGCGCGCCAGGTGCCTGCGCTGGTGGTCGATCTCGTGCAGCACGGTCATGCCATCGGTGAGCAGGCTTTCATGCTTCGAGCGTCGGCCGAAATCCGCGCTCATCGCGTCGGCGAGTTCGTCGAAGCGACGCTTCAGCACTTCGCGCAGCTTGCCGAGATCACGCAGGCGCTGGGCCGGAGTCGGTTCGTTCTCGCGCCACGCCGCGCGTTGGCGATCAAGCAGCGCACTCAGGTCGTCGGTTTCGGGATTGTTCATTCGATCAGTTTAGGGCAACTCGATCGGCGCTGCGCCGGTCGGCTTTTCCGCAAGTCCGAGCGATCCCCGCCTGGATGCCTGGCGTGGACGGCGGTCACGCAGGAGTCGGTGAGGACATGCTAGTTTCCTGCATCCCCGACGGATTGATCGCATGAGCATTCGCAGCTACAACGGCAAATCACCGACGCTAGGACTGAACGCCTACGTCGACCCCGACGCGGTCGTGGTCGGCGACGTCGAGCTCGAGGAAGATGCTTCGATCTGGCCTTGTGCCGTGGTCCGCGGCGACGTGCATCGCATCCGCATCGGCGCGCGCAGCAACATCCAGGACGGTGCGGTGCTGCACGTGACGCATGACGGCCAGTACACGATGGGCGGTTTCCCGCTGCTGATCGGCGCTGACGTCACGATCGGTCATGGTGCGGTGATCCATGCCTGCTCGATCCAGGATGCCTGCCTGATCGGCATGAATGCGACGGTCCTCGATGGGGCCCTGGTCAAGAAGCACAGCATGGTCGGAGCAGGCGCGATGGTCAGCCCGGGCAAGGTGGTCGGCGAAGGCGAGCTCTGGCTCGGCAACCCGGCGCGCTTCGTGCGCACGCTCAGCGACACGGAAATCGAAAAGCTCTATTACTCGGCCAGGCACTACGTCAAATTGAAGAACCACTATCTGACCGGCAACGACGGGTGACCCTGTCGCGCACGCGCGCGGCCCGGCGATTTGAAGTTGTCTCGCCGCTTGCAGCGGTGCTGTTCAGTGGATTGTGCT
>ERZ795059.1819-NODE-1819-length-23094-cov-6.940232_pt1 | contig 23094 bp, 16 predicted proteins | sample MGYA00375143_ERZ795059 | MGnify/ENA primary metagenome ERZ795059 (study PRJEB30188, sample SAMN05720168) | activated sludge metagenome | isolation source: Anaerobic digester | place: USA | collected 2015-01-07 ... | reverse complement strand
GCCAGATATAATCTGCAAATTGAATTTCAACAATTGGCTTCGCTCCTACTGCCGACATTCCTGTTGTTGAACCAACAATGTATGCTTCCTGAATGGGTGTGTTGAACACGCGATCATCGCCATATTTTTGTGCCAGTGTTGCAGCTTCACGAAATACTCCACCCAATCTTCTGCCTACATCTTGTCCGTAGAACAATGCTTCGGGATGCTTCTTTAAAATCTCATCAACGGCATGAAGCGCTGCGTCAACCATCACTACCTTTTCCCCACCTTTCGGTGATCGAATACCTTTTTCTTCGGTAATAGTAGTCGGAGCAAATTCATGCGAATCAAAATCATTCACATCCGGATCGGAAGAATGAACGGCTCGCTCATAATCTTCCAATACCTTAGTCTCAGCATGCAATTGAATTTCCTGAAGCCTCTCTTTTGTTTCACCCTGACTGATTAAGTAATTATACAGTGAAACAATCGGATCTGATTTTTGATGCAACTCTAAATCCTCGCCTCGATACCATTCCTTTCGCACACCAGAGGTATGATGCCCTAAGAGCGGACAAGTTGCATGAACTAATATTGGACTTCTATGCTTTCGTACGAAAGCAAACGCCTTCTTTATTCCTAAATACGAATCAACAAAATCAGCACCATCAATTGACATTCGCTCCATACCTTTGAATCCACCAGCATAATGATATGCATCCATGGCGCGCATCTCTTTTCCGGTGGCCGATATTCCCCAGTCATTATCCTGAACCAAATAAACAATAGGTAATTTTTTTAACACCGCCATTTGAAAAGCTTCTGCTACCTCTCCTTCCGTTACTGAGCCATCACCCAATGAACATAAGACAACAGGCTTATCCAATGCTGATATCAACAAACCCTGGGATTCGAGGTAAGCAATTCCATGTGCGATACCTGTAGCGGGAATAGCTTGCATCCCAGTAGCCGAACTTTGATGAGGGATGGTTGGAAATCCTTCACGCTTTAACGAGGGATGGCCATAATATGTGCGTCCTCCGGAAAACGGATCATCGCGTTTGGCCATGAGTTGGAGCATCAGTTCATAGGGTTCCATGCCAATACCAAGTAACATCGATTCATCCCGGTAATAAGGCGAAGCAAAATCAAAAGATTGTAGTTGTAGTCCTGCCGCTAGTTGAATCGCTTCATGCCCACGAGAAGTGCTGTGAACATACTTACCACACACATCACGCTTCTCATCATAGGTATTTGCCAAACTTCTGGCCATACACATTAACGAATACGCTTTGATTAGAATATCAAGTTCGATTTCCAGACTAGATTTTTTCCTGGCTTTAGTGGTCTCTCCTATTGCCATAATACTATTACGTTGGTCTCGGGCTAAAGATAGGAATTTTCAATTACGTTGATAAAAAAGTCCACAGACTACAGTCGATAGTCCGCTGTAATACACTCACACAATATAGTTTACACATCTGTGGTCGATCGACAATCAACTGCGCACGATTAACGAATAACAATTAACTTTACCCCATGCCAACAAAAGAAACAATACGCGACTGGTTCTCCCACCTTCAAAATGATATCTGCAAACAATTAGAGGACACGGATGGTCAGGGGAAATTTATTCGCGATGAATGGGAACGTCCCGGTGGTGGTGGTGGTGTGTCGAGTGTATTGACAAATGGAAGTATCATTGAGAAAGGTGGTGTAAACTTTTCTGCAGTGTGGGGAAAAGCACCTGAGCCAGTTCTCAAATCACTAAACCTGAATGCGGATGATCAAATCGATTTTTTTGCTACAGGTATTTCCATTGTCATTCATCCCTTCAATCCGATGGTTCCGATCATCCACATGAACACGCGCTACTTCGAAATCCTGCCTGCCGGCAGGCAGGGAGACAATGGTATGTGGTGGTTTGGCGGTGGAATTGATCTTACTCCCCACTATGTAAACGAAGATGACGCACATTATTTTCATCAACAACTTAAATCAGTTTGTGACAAACATAACCCCTCCTATTATCCTGATTTTAAAAAATGGGCAGATGATTATTTTTTCATTAAACACAGAAACGAAACACGCGGCATCGGTGGAATATTTTTCGATTACCTAAAAGCTGAAAATAGTTTTACAAAAGAATCGCGCTTTGAATTTGTGAAAGATGTTGGCGCTTCATTCGCACCTCTCTATTCACACTTCATGAAAAAGAACAGCAGTCTTCCATTCTCTGAAAATGAAAAACAATGGCAGTCTTTGCGCAGAGGTAGATATGTTGAATTTAATCTGGTGTGGGATCGCGGCACAAAGTTCGGATTGGATACCGATGGCCGAACTGAATCCATTTTAATGAGTCTCCCACCTCAGGCCAATTGGGAATACAATCAAAAGCCAAAGCCTGAATCGAAGGAAAAGAAAACGTTATCGCTCCTCAAAAAAAATATTAATTGGATTTAAATCTTACATCCTCTACCTTAATTACAAATCCTTTGTAAAATTTTACTATGTTTCGATGTGCTGTTAAAAATCTGGCGTGTTATAAGCTTTATCGGGACAGACCCGAATCGTGAACGAAAAGAAAATCGTCACATTATTATCTGCAATAGAATTAGTCTGATTTTATCTGGTTTTACCTTTCTTTTGTTCGTTATCGCCCTGATTTATTTTGGTTGGATCATTACTGTTAAAATGGCTCTTGGAGCTACATTCTTTTTTTTGTTTCCAATTATTCTCAATCAATACGGTTATGTAAGCATCAGCAGAGTACTGTTGCTCCTATCACTAAATATGGTATCGCTTGTCGCATCGGTAGCCGATAAGTTTGATGTACCGGGCATGTTAGAAGAATTTCAATACTTTCAATTTCGGTTGTTGATATTAGCAGGAAGTATATTCCCCTTCATACTTTTTAAACTACAAGAACGAAAACGCCTCATCTCAGGCGTGCTCATTAGTTTCCTTTGTTTGGTATTTTATGATCCAATACATCACCTGTTTGATGTTGGGTATTATGATGTAGGCTTTTCCGCACCTAACTATTACTTTACCAACTACATGGTAGGTGCAACGTTTTTAATTATTACCGGAAGCAGCTTCTTTCTAAAATACAGCTTTGAAACATATGAGCGACAAAATGAGATTCTAATTGAAAATCTCAGTCAAGCCAAGGCTGTTATTCAAGAACAGCAAGAACAATTGGCATCTGAAAACATTTTACTTAACCGTGAAGTGGTTGAGAAGAACGCACAACTCTCACAAACCAATGAAGAGTTGATACGACACAACAACGATTTGCTACAATTCTCTTACACGGTTTCACATAATTTACGCGGGCCCGTGGCCAGCTTAATTGGACTCGTTAATCTATTCGAAAGAAAAGAATTAAAAGAGGACCATCAGGTAATTTTGCAGCACCTCGAACTCAGCTCCGAGCGATTAGACACAACCATTAAAGATCTGGGAAGTATTATAGACCTGCGTAACTCAGTCTCTAAAACAAAGCAGCGTTTGGAGTGGATTACTGAACTTGAGCATATAACCATGTTGCTTAAAAAAGAAATTGAAGATCAGAAGGTAGAGCTTGAGTCTGATTTTAGCGAAGCTCCAACAGTATATTCAATTAAGCCCATGGTGACGAGCATTCTCTATAACCTGGTGAGCAATGCTATTAAGTATCATTCGCCAGATCGAAAATTAAAAATTAATATCCGAACAACTCAAACCGATAATCTTGTTCGATTGGATGTTAGTGACAATGGAATGGGAATTGACCTGGATAAATTTAAGGACAAAGTTTTTGGATTGTATAAACGCTTCCATACCCATACTGAAGGAAAGGGATTAGGATTATTTTTAGTTAAGCTTCAGGCCGAAACGCTTGGAGGTCGTGCAGAGGTGAAAAGCAAACTGGATTTTGGAACAACGTTTTCAATTTTTATTTCCTCTTCCCATCAGGATAGCTGAGTCATTCGGTTTGCACTATACGTATAGAATTAATAATTTTGTCGTATAACAAAACAAGTTACCCATGGACGCAAAAATAACGTTAAGTTTCGATGAGAAAATCGTTCAGAAAGCAAAGAAGTTTGCCGATGCCAATAATGTAAGTCTGTCGCGCCTAACAGAATATCTTTATCGTAAAATAACTACAGAGAATTATAAAAATCTGGAAGACATGCCGGTGGCCGATTGGATCAATCAATTAGCCGAAGGAGAAGCTGCTTATAAAACAAAAACCCGAAAACGCGGTGCAATGAAAAAAGAATTCTTCGCTGCCAAACGATGAACATTTTTCTGGATGCCAATATTCTTGTTTCGGTTTTAAACAAAGAATATCCACTCTTTACTTACTCAGCACGCATTCTTACCTTAGCCGACAATAAAAAATTTACGGTTTTCACATCTCCTATTTGTCTTGCTATTGCATATTACTTTGCAGAAAAAAGAGCGGGGCAATAGCGGCAAAAAAGAAAATTGAGATCCTTACCCAAAAGATAAAAATTACTTCAGTTGATAATCAAACTGTGTCGCAAACTATTCAGAATAAATCAATTAGAGATTTTGAAGATGGATTGGAATATTATTCAGCACAGCAAGCCAAGTGTAAATGTATTATCACAGAAGATGTAAACGACTTTCACTTCTCATCCATCGAAGTGCTCAATTCAAAGAACTTCTTTGATGCATACATGATAAAGTAAACGAAGAGCCAGTTTTCGGACGCCAGTTACCAGTCACCGGTGACTGGTAACTACTTAGAGATTTTACCACGAACAAATCGATTTCGCGTTCGGTCTAACTTATTTTATAAAGTTTATTAAGGTAGTTCATCACAAACTATTTCTTCTTCGCTCCTAACGCAGCTTGCAACTTCACAACCTGAATTGCCAATTGATCAGCCACCGATGAATCTGAAATTGTCTCAGGAAACTGATTAGAAAAGAATGCTTTCGCAACCCAAACTTCTAATACATCATCAGCATTGATTGAATACGGTTCATACAGACGATTATCAGAAACCAACAACACCTTACTTTCATCATCGGCAAAATTGAAAATGCGTTTGAATACAATACCATCTTGCTTCGTTACTAAAATATAGAGCTTTCCATTTTTCACTGAAGAAATCGCTTCGAGGTATTCACCAAAAATAATACTACCGGGCTGAATCGGTAACATCGAATCGCCTTGAATCTCAAAGGCACGATAGGTTCTGTTCTTTGGGAGCATTGGCATGCTGATCTTCGGAAGATCTTTAACAAACTCCACATCCTGATACCCTGATAAATAGCCTGCAGATGCTTTTTGTGTAACCAATTCTACGTTCTCTTTATTATTACTGTCAACGGTAATGGCCAACACTTCTTTTCCTCGTGAAGAGGAAACTCCTTTCCTATCCTTCTCAGACACACGACTTAAATCGTGGTTCACCAACATATCGAGGTTTACCTTAAAAATTTTAGAGATGTCGAGCAATGAAACTAAAGGAGGAGTAGAACGCTCCTCTTCATATGCGCCAATGGCCGCTTGTTTTAAGCCCAATTTTTCAGCCAACTGCTTTTGAGTAAGACCGAGTTCAGTTCTTAGAAATTTTAAGTTTTTATTGATTAGCGCCATAGCTAAGGTTAAAGGTTCAAAGTTTCAGGTTCAAAGTTGTTTATACGTTTTAAATCCTGTGCGTATTTCATTAAATCTAAAATCAATTATCGATAGTCACTGATCACAAATCAACTCTATGATTTAAAAACTCAAAATCAGTAAGCGTTAGAGTACAGCAACATCAATTTAATTTCAGCAAACATAAATACTTACACACATAAACACTAAAACCCTTTTTAAATCGGTGCATGATACATCAACACGTTTCCGCAGATGTTCCCACAGGTAAAACCTGCAGGACGCATCACGAAAGTAATCGCCAACTACAGACGATCTATATACGAATTTGAAGCAGGCTGGAAAAATCCCAGCCTTCTTTCAAATTCTACTGCTATGGCTGACAGTGAGACAAAACTAAAATAATTAGTTTAGTATAAAAACAATTAACTAATATTTTTAGTTATTTAGCGTCATGGAACGGAACATCATACACTTGGACCTGGACGCTTTCTTCGTAGCGGTAGAGTGTAGAAAAGACTCAAAACTGAAGAATAGGCCTTTAATAGTAGGTGGAAGCAGCCGCAGAGGTGTGGTAGCCGCATGCAGTTATGAGGCTCGCAGATTCGGTGTTCACTCCGCCATGCCCATGTATCTGGCGCTTCAACTTTGTCCGGATGCGAAAGTAATTTCAGGCGATATGGAATCCTACAGCAAAGCTTCGCATGAAATTACCGAGATGATAGCAGAAGCTTCACCCTCTTTTGAAAAAGCATCGATCGATGAATTCTATATCGATGCGAGTGGTATGGACAAATACTTCGGAGCATTTCAATGGGCTACCGAATTACGTGAGAAAATCATTAAGGAAAGTCGCTTGAACATCTCATTAGGTATGTCCGTGAACAAGCTGGTTTCGAAAGTAGCCACGGGTGAGTTTAAGCCGAATGCCAACAAACATATTGTAGCCGGAGAAGAGAAAAATTTTCTTGCTCCCCTATCGGTTGATAAAATTCCGATGATTGGAAAACAGACTTCTTCCTTTCTACACGACATGGGTGTGCGCACCGTAGCTACTCTTCGTGATATGCCGATCAATTTTTTAGTAAGTGCCTTCGGTAAAAACGGCATCAGTTTATGGAATAAAGCTCATGGAATTGATGAAAGTCCTGTGGTTCCTTATACAGAACAAAAATCAATCTCTACCGAATGTACTTTCGAACAAGATACTATTGATGTGAAGCGATTGAAATCCATTCTGATCGCCATGGTTGAGAAGGTAGCCTTTCAATTGCGCGATCAAAAGAAATTAACATCGTGTGTAACCGTAAAAATTCGCTACTCCAATTTCGATACGGAAACCAAACAGATACACATTCCTTATACCTCGTCCGATCATGTATTGCTACGCGTAGTCACTCAACTCTTCGACAAACTCTATAATAGAAGAATGTTGATTCGGTTAGTAGGCGTTCGTCTCAGCAACCTGGTTCACGGCAACCATCAAATCAGTTTATTCGATGACACAGCCGAAACCATTAACCTCTACGAAGCCATTGATCGGATTAAACATCGTCATGGTGTAGAGAAAGTAATTCGTGCCACCACCTTAAATGTGAACAAGCGTGTGAGAATGGAGATGAATATGTTTAAAGGAAACGTATAACACCTATAGATACAAAAAATATAAACCAATAGAATAGATATGAAATCAACACCCGTAAAAATCGCCAGTCCAGTACAAGAATTATTTTTTATGATTGCACCACCGCCACACATTAAGAGCGATGTGTCAGTTTTAAAAGATGATGTGCATTATTTAATCGGTCATGAGTTTGAAGACCGGTATTCCAGAGCTCATATTTCTCTTTTTAAATATGATAATGTAGAACACATCGAAGGTATGCTCCATCACGTACAGGAGAAAGCGCAATATTTTAAACCCTTTAACATCTTTATTAAAGATCTAAATGTATTCCACCAAGGATCAAACCGTACGATCTATCTCGAAATCGTAAACAAATATCCTTTACGCGACATTTTTGAAAGATTGATAAAAGAGGACGTGAATTTTACTCCGAACATTACGGTTAGCCGAAATCTTACTTCAGAAGATTTTCTAAAGACCTGGCCATATTTAAAAGACCTAAAATACAGTCAGCATTTTCTGTGCGATCGGATTACCGTATTAGCACGAAGCGAAAACCGCTGGGTACATTATGCCGATATTGCTTTTGGGGAATAAAAACTTTAAATTAAATTACTCATGATATCAACGTTACAGGCTACTATGTCACCTTTAGAAATCCTTCGCAATCAATTTGGTTATGCTGCTTTTCGTTTAGAGCAGGAATCGATTATTAATGCTGTCCTTCAAAAGAAGGATACGTTTGTGTTGATGCCTACTGGAGGCGGCAAGTCTCTTTGCTATCAAATACCGGCATTGGTTTTTGAAGGCCTTACTATTGTGATCTCTCCGCTCATTGCTTTAATGAAAGATCAGGTAGATGCACTTCGTATCAACGGAATTGATGCCGCTTATTTAAACTCGACTCAAAGCACGCAGCAACAAGGGGAAATACTGAGGAAGATCCGATCAAAGGAACTGAAATTACTTTACCTCGCACCAGAAAGTAATTTTTTCAAACAACTTCCCTCGTTTAATGTAAGTCTCATCGCCATTGATGAGGCCCACTGCATTTCACAATGGGGCCATGATTTCCGCCCGGAATACCTAATGCTGGCTCAGCTAAAACGATCTATGCCACATGTGCCTGTTATAGCACTCACGGCAACGGCAGATCGTTTAACCCGAAAAGATATTCTTGAAAAATTAGAGCTTAAAAATCCGGTAACATACGTATCGAGTTTCAACAGAGCTAACATTCAATACACAGTTGAGCCCAAGAAAAAAAGCTACGAAAAGCTTCTTCATTTCTTAGAGACACGAAAAAAAGAGTCAGGTATTGTGTATTGCCTGTCTCGCGCTTCAACTGAAACACTTGCTGAGGACCTGAGGAGAGAAGGCTATGATGCTCTATCCTACCATGCTGGTATGGATAAAGATCTCCGCATCAAACATCAGGAGATGTTTTTGCGCGATGAAGTCAACATCATAGTAGCTACCGTGGCATTCGGTATGGGGATCGATAAATCAAACGTGCGGTACGTTGTGCACATGGATTTACCCAAAAATATTGAAGGTTATTACCAGGAAACAGGTCGCGCAGGTCGGGATGGCCTAAATAGCGAGGCATTATTGTTCTATTCCTACGCGGATGTGACCAAGATGAAAAAGTTTGTGGAGATCGAGGGTAACGAAGACCAAAGTAAAATCCAGTTGCGCAAGCTGGATCAAATGGCTACTTACGGTGACCTTCCAACCTGCAGAAGAAAATATTTACTGAATTACTTCGATGAGACATCAGCTGATTATTGCGGGAATTGTGATGTTTGTCTTACACGTGTTGAACAGATTGATGGAACTACACAAGCTCAAAAGATTATTTCTGCCGTAACACGATTGAAAGAACGCTTTGGTGCCGGATACATTATTGATTTTTTAAGAGGATCGAATGCAGCAAAAATTCACGAGCACCACAAACATCTGATCACATTTGGCATTGGCGCAGATACCAGTAAAGAAGAATGGGCTGGTATTATTCGCCATCTTATCGCGCAAGGATATCTCCTGAAATCTGAGGATACCTATCCTATTTTAAAACTCACAGCAAAAAGCGATAATGTGTTAAAGGGATTAGAGCGTGTCATGATCACCAAAACAAAAGAAAAGGTTGAAGGGGTTGAGGTTGAAGCCGATTACGAAGTAAATCTCTTTCAACATCTGAAAGATGTAAGGCGACAACTGGCAGCAAAGGAAAATGTGCCGGCATACATTGTACTTTCCGATGCTACACTTCTGGAACTCGCAACCTACCTTCCTCATAATAAAGAAGAGTTTAGAAAAATATCAGGCTTCGGTGAAATCAAGATTGAGAAATATGGTAAACAGTTTTGGGATGTTGTTGCCGACTATTGCCGAGAACATAATTTAAATTCACGTATCCACCTTAAATCTCCAAAACGTATACGTACGGAAAGACCAGAAAAAGAAACGGATACAAAATTACAAAGCTATGAAATGTTCAAACTAGGACATTCGCTCGAAAAAATCGCTGAACTCCGTAAATTGAGCTCCAGTACAATAGAAGGACATCTTGCTTTCTATATACAACAGGGCCAACTCGATATCGATCAACTCATCGATGCTTCAAAAATACCTGTTATTCAAAAAGCAATTGAACAAGGAGACGGAAAAATATTGTCATCCATTAAAGGATTACTGGGAGATTCATATAGCTATGGAGAGATTCGTATAGTGATGGCATATCTAAATAGAAGTAAGAGTTGAAAGTTAGTTGGAAATTAAATCGCAGCTCTACACCTCGGTCTGTGTCCCCACAGACCGAAACTACCCTCTTATTATTATTACTCAAACAATACAAGATCATGATTTTCCGCGAATCAAAATACGGAATCAGGAGTTCTAAAATGATCATAGGAGATGTTTACTTCTGGACAGACACCATTAAAGATTGGAATAAATTATTGGCAGGCGATCATTTTAAAACAATAATCACAGATTGCTGGCTTGAATTAGTAAAACGAAAAAAGATTGCACTTTATGGTTTCGTTATCATGCCCAATCACCTTCATGTTCTATGGGAAATGATTTCCGAGAATGGAAAAGAAATGCCAAACGCGAGCTTTAATAAGTTTACCAGTCATCAATTCTTAAAGGATTTAAGAATGCACTCGTCTTCAGAAATTTCATTTTATCAAGAAAATGATGACGGCTGTAAACACCGATTCTGGCAACGCAATGCGTTGGCTGTACAAATGGATTCAAAGGGGAAAGTCGAACAAAAGCTAGATTACATACATTTAAACCCACTTCAAGAACATTGGAATCTGGCCAATAAGCCAGAAGAATACAAATGGTCTTCAGCTTATTTTTATGAAACTGGCATTGATGCGTTCGGCTTCATAACGGATTACAGGGAACGGTTTTAGAATTAGCATTTCGCTATTCAAATTCATAATCCCGGCAACAATAAAATCCGTGGTCTGTGTCCTCACAGACCACAAGCAACAAAAGTGTTCGGTCTGTGGGGACACAGACCGAGGTAAGGGTTGAAAACTAAATCACAGGCCAATGTCGTTTCCTTCTGATAGTAACCCCGGCCTTAAGGCCGGGGTTACGCACTAGGTTTAACTTTGGCTTTAGCCCCTAACAATTTGAAATGCACTTAAGGAAGCAACATTGAATCTTAGTGTGAAAAAATAAAAGGCCGAAATATATACAGAGGTAAAACCAATTCATTCTACTATGTACCTCAACTGTCACACTGGCTTTAGTTTTAAATACGGAACCTTGCCGATCAAAACGCTATTTGAAGAAGCAAAGCGTTGTGGTGTGCATAAACTGGTATTAACAGAAATAAACAACACAGCTTCCTATCTGGAAACGTTAAGAATATGTGAGGAGAACAAGCCTTGTGAAAATGGTCTTACAAAATATAACAAAGAAGCATACTCGCTTGATATCGCTGTCGGTATTGAGTTTAGAATCGAAAATGAACTGCTCTACATTGTTATCGCGAAAAACAATAATGGCTTTGAAAAGATCAATCGATTTTTATCCTATCATAACAGAGAAGCCAAACCACTTCCTAAACGTGCACCTGAACTGGAAGATGTTTTTATAATTTACCCTTTCGGAAAAATCAAAGTTGATCTGCTAAAATCAGCAGAATACATTGGCATAGGTAAGCATGATCTTCATCACCTGTCCCTTCATCCAGACAAGGAACTATACTTGCAAAAATCGGTGATCCTTCAACCCGTTACCTTTCTTCCTCCTGAAAAAAAAGGAAATAAATTAATTTATAGAGATCACAACACCCATCGATTGCTGCGCTGCATTGCCAACAATAGCTTGTTAAGCAAACTCCCGGAACATCATCAGGCTCGCAAAGATGAATTCATGATGCAGGAAGATGAATTGAAAAAATATTTTGAACAGTATACCGAATTGATCTCAAATACAAAATCTTTAATTGATCAATGCTCCATTGAATGCCAACAGGGAGAAGATAAAACAATGAAATTTTTTAGGAGAACTAAAAAACAAGACACTGCTTTACTCCGAAACGAAACGGCAAAAGGGTTTAAACAAATCTATAAGGATAACGCTGTTATCTGGAAAGATCGAATTGAAAAGGAATTAATGATCATTGAGAAGAAGGGCTTTACTTCTTACTACCTGATCACGTACGACCTTATCAACTTTGCCAAATCACAAGGATATGCTTTCGTGGGGCGTGGTAGTGGCGCAAACAGCACGGTGGCATATTGTCTTGGTATTACCAATGTCGATCCTATTGAGCTTGACTTGTATTTCGAGCGCTTCCTCAACGAAGAGCGCACTTCCCCTCCTGATTTTGATATCGATTTCTCTTGGGACAACCGCGATGCCATCTATGAATACTTGTTCAATACCTACGGAACAGATCATGTTTGCTTGTTGGGTACACATGTTACTTATCAGGGCAAATCCATTCTACGCGAATTGGGGAAAGTATTTGGCTTGCCGAAAGAAGAAATAGATCAGCTGGTGGAGACACGAAGACTAAGCGTAGAGCGTGATCACATCGGCAAGATGGTATACGCCTACGCGGCATACATTGTGGAGAAAGAATTGCCAGCCAATATTTCCATTCATGCCGGTGGTGTGCTCATCACTGAAAAAAGTATTTATGCTTATACAGCCACCAATCTTCCACCGAAAGGATTACCAGTTTCGCATTTCGAAATGCATTCAGCAGAAGATTTTGGGTTACATAAATTTGACATCCTTAGTCAACGCGGGCTTGGGCATATCAAAGAAACCGTTAAACATGTAAAACGAAATAAAGGAATCGACATTGATATAAATCGTTTTAATGATTTTAAGAAGGATGAAAAAATAAAGGATCTCATGCGGCATAGCAAAGCGATGGGATGCTTCTATGTAGAATCTCCCGCCATGCGCATGTTACTAGGTAAATTAGAATGTGAAGATTACCTCACATTGGTAGCAGCCAGTTCCATCATTCGTCCCGGGGTGGCCAGTTCTGGAATGATGAAGAAATACATCGAGCGATTTCGTGCTGTAAAGAATGGCGGTACGTATGAGGCCCTGCATCCTATAATGGATGAATTGATGAAAGAGACCTATGGTGTAATGGTGTATCAGGAAGATGTGATTCGCGTAGCGCATTATTTTGCGGGACTTACCTTAACCGAAGCTGATGTATTGCGCAGAGGCATGTCGGGGAAGTATCGTTCGCGGACTGAGTTTGATCGCGTGCGCGAACGATTTTTTGAAGGCTGTAATGAACGCAAATATCCTCAGCACATCAGCGAACGGGTGTGGTTTGAAATTGAAAGTTTTGCAGGGTATTCATTTGCCAAAGGGCATTCGGCCAGTTATGCAGTGGAGAGTTATCAGAGCTTATTCCTGAAAGCGCACTATCCATTGGAGTTTATGGTTGGTGTGATTAATAATTTCGGTGGCTTCTATCAAACTGAATTCTATTTTCATGAAGCACGCATGAATGGTGCATCAATTGAACCACCCTGCATTAATCATAGTGAATACCTTACTAACATCTTTGGCGAATGTATTTACATTGGTTTCATTCATTTAAAGAGTTTGGAAAGTAAGGTGGCAAAACAAATTGCCATTGAGCGTAATCAAAACGGTAACTTCAAAAGTCTTGATAATTTTTTACGGAGAGTAACATTGGGTTTAGAACAGGTGCGCATTCTCATTCGCATGGGATCATTTCGTTTTACAGGAAAAAGTAAACAGCGTTTACTGTGGGAAGCCATGTTGTTTTTAAGCAATACCAAATCGCGCGACAAAACAACAGCGCAGATTTTCGACACAGAATCCAAAGAGTTTCCATTACCTGCATTGCAACGAGGTAATTTAGATGATGCCTTCGATGAAATCGAGTTGCTGGGTTTCCCGTTATGCGATCCTTTCAAATTAGTAGACGCAAAAGATTTTGGTAATGTTTTGTCACTCCAACTCATTCATAACATTGGCAAGTATGTGCACATCGTGGGTTATGTAGTAACGACCAAAAGTACCAGCACTAAAAAAGGCGAGCTCATGTATTTCGGCACCTTTTACGATCAAAAGGGTGAAGTGTTTGATACCGTTCACTTTCCGGATGTGGCACGTAAATTTCCATTTCGGGGAAGAGGATTTTATTCCATGAGAGGTAAAGTGGTAGAAGACTTTGGCATTGCCATGATTGAAGTACACCACATGGAAAAAGTGCCAATGGTTAATAAGCGCGCTGAAGATTTTATGCGTGAAGCTCCTCAAGAAATGAGAGGCGTTCAACAACCTACTACATACTAAAATTATCAATAATCAACCTCTGGAAACACCTCTTCCAATGATAGAGTTAGTCCCGGGAAGGTAATTGGCGAAACCCGATCCGTGCGGATGTACGGCTTAAGAATACCTTCGTACTTACCACTTGCATTGAGTGTATAGATTAATAGTGTTTGTTCCTGTGGATGAATAACCCAATATTCCTTTACACCGGCTTCTTCATACACATCAAACTTTTCATTCAAATCTTTTGAGGATGTACTGCTGGAAAGTATCTCGATAATCCAATCGGGTGCACCCAGGCATCCACGTTCATCAATCTTGGTTGGATCACATACTACACAAATATCGGGCTGCACCACCGTGGTAATATCTTTGTCTGTTTTTTCTTCCCATGAAAGAGGTAATCGTACATCGAATGGCGCAATAAATACCTGACAGCTTTTTCCGCGAAGATAGTTCCATAACAGCCCGAATAAATTACCTGCCGTTATCTGGTGCTTGCTACTCGGAGCAGGCGACATCTTATAAATCTTCCCACGAATTAATTCCTTCATCTCATCCCACTGCCATGTGAAATAATCGGAATAGGTATAACTACCAGAAAGATCGGGTTCTTCTACTTTCATACACTAAAGATAGAGCCAATGTGAATATCGTACAAGCTCAATACAACAAAGGTATTACGTTCATTTCTTAAAAACCTTCTTATACTCCTCTTCATTAAACCCAACGACCATAACCTGATCATTGGTTTCAATCAAAGGCCTTTTAATGATGCTCGTCTTTTCTTTCATCACGGCAACGGCAGCTTTTTCATTTGTTACTTTTAATTGCTCGGCCCCGGTTAAATCTCTCCACGTAGTACTTTTCTTATTCAGGAGCTTCTCCCACCCCACTTGTTTGCTCCAATTCTTTAACTTCGTCTCACTAATACCTTCCGCCTTGTAGTCATGAAATTCAAATTTGATTTTGTTTTTGGTCAACCATGTGGTAGCCTTCTTCACTGAGTCGCAGCTCTTAATTCCGTAAACAATCATCATAAATTTTAGTAGTTTTCCGATTATAAAACGCGAAAGTATGCATTTAAAATTGATGCCCGTAGTATTCTACATAACACTCGCAAGTTTCTTGTTTTCCTGTCAACCCAAAACTAATTCTGAATCTGTCATGAAGTCAACCGAAAACGATATTCACTCTTTTGCTCAACCTGAAGAAGCTCGGGCTACACATTTACATTGGACCGCCAATGTTGATTTTGAAACAAAAACCATCGCGGCTGTTGCATCATGGTCAATCGAAAAAAAGGCAGATGCTGATGTTATTATCTTTGACACCAAAGGATTGAACATCGAAAAAATAACATTGGATAATGATGCACCCACCACATTCAAACTCACAGAATATGATTCATTGTTAGGCCAAGGTCTTGCCGTGCTCATTCAATCGAACACCAAACAAGTAAATATTTATTACCAGACTTCTCCAGAGGCAGAAGCGATACAATGGTTAAAACCTCAACAAACAGCTGGTAAGAAGTTTCCATTTCTGTTTACACAATCACAAGCCATACTCGCTCGCAGTTGGGTACCTTGTCAGGATTCACCCGGTATGCGTTTTACCTATGATGCTGATGTAACCGTTCCGAAAGATTTGTTGCCGTTGATGAGTGCATCTAATCCAATGACAAAAAATGCAGAAGGCGTTTACCATTTTGAAATGAAGCAACCCATACCGTCTTATCTTCTTGCCTTGTCGGTTGGCGATCTTTCGTTTGCTCCCATCAGTGAACGCAGTGGAATTTATGCAGAGCCAAGTATACTAGATACAGCGGCTTGGGAATTTGCTGATCTCGAAAAAATGATTGCTGGTGCTGAATCCTTATCCGGTGCATATCCATGGGAACGTTATGATGTGTTAGTACTCCCTCCTAGTTTTCCATTCGGAGGCATGGAGAATCCACGACTTACCTTTGCGACACCTACTATTCTTGCGGGTGATCGATCACTCACTTCACTCATTGCACATGAACTTGCTCACAGCTGGTCCGGAAATTTAGTGACGAATGCTACCTGGAATGACTTCTGGTTAAACGAAGGCTTCACCGTTTATTTTGAGACTCGTATTATGGAGAAATTATATGGACGTGACTATGCCGAGATGTTAGCTTCTTTAAATCTTCAGGACTTAAAAGATGAAGTTAAGTCGTTAACCACTGATGGGCATGCAGCTGACACCAAACTAAAATTGAATCTTGAAGGAAGAAATCCAGATGATGGGGTAACCGAGATCGCTTACATTAAAGGATACTATTTTTTACGTTCCATTGAAGAACAACATGGACGAGAATACTTTGACAAGTTTGTGAAAGACTATTTCACACAAAATGCATTTAAAGCAATGACAACCGAAAGTTTCATTCCATTCATTAAAGACTATTACAAAAAACAATTCAATGTAACGTTAGAAGATACTTTTTTCAAGACATGGATTTTTACAGAAGGATTACCTGCCGATTGCCCAACTCCTGCATCTACAAAATTTGATGAAGTAGATACGGTAATGACGAATTGGACGAAGACACAAAAACTGGAAAGTACTATCACAAAAAACTGGAGTACGCATGAGTGGCTTCATTTTCTGAAAAATCTACCGAATACACTTTCACTACAACAAATGAAAACACTGGATAACACAGGAAACTTCACCGCTTCCGGAAATGCTGAGATCATTACCGTCTGGGGAACACTCGCTGTTCAACATCAATACAAAGCAGCGTATCCAAATATTGAAATCTTTCTCATCAACACCGGACGAAGAAAATTCTTAATGCCTTTATATGGGGAAATGATTAAGACTGAGGATGGAAAAAGACGAGCTCTCGCTATTTATGAAAAAGCCAGACCGAATTATCATTTTGTTACAGTAAACAGTTTGGATAAGCTACTAAAGTAAGGTCTTGAAACACTTAATCAAATGGAACAGAAATCATCAGGTTACTCCGGAACGCCACTGGCTAAAAAGCTAGGCATCAAAGAGGGTTTTAAAATCAGATTAGTCAATCCACCTGATAATTACTTTGAGTTGTTTGATGATCTACCAAAGAGTATCACCATGGCGAAAGATAAAAAGTCGAAGAAAAATCTCATTCACTATTTTACGAAGCAACTGGCCGACTTAGAAAAAGACATTGTTGCCTTGCGAAATGAAATAGAACCAAACGGAATGATCTGGATCTCCTGGCCAAAGAAAGCTTCCAAAGTCGTTACGGATATTACTGAAGATGATATCCGTGCCCTGGCGCTGGTCAATGGATTGGTGGATATTAAAGTTTGTGCCGTAGATGAGATTTGGTCCGGATTAAAGTTGGTTATTCCAGTTAAAGATAGAAAGTAGCGTACGTCCACAACTATAAAAAATTTCTATTCACACCTCAACGCTTCAACAGGATTGGATTGCGCTGCTTTTATAAAGTGATAACTCACCGTTAACCATGCAATACCAGCAGCCACTACTCCACCCAATAAAAATACAAGCGGACCAAGTTCAATCCGGTAAGCAAAAGTACTTAGCCATTCCTTCATGGCGTACCACGCCAGTGCGGATGCTATCATAAATGAAATTCCTACCAACACCATAAATTCTTTTGAGAGCAATGTATTGACCGATGTTACAGATGCTCCCATCACTTTGCGAATACCGATTTCTTTTGTTCGTTGTTCCGCTGTGAAAGAGGCTAATCCGAGAAGCCCAAGACAAGCAACAAATACAGCAATGACACTCATGGCGGTGAAGAGCTGACCCAGCCGTTGTTCTTCGCGAAAGAGTTCATCAAAGTTCTGGTCGAGAAACGCAAATTCAAATGGCTCTTGAGGTGCGTATTGTTTCCACATCGTTTGTACTGAAGCAACAACCTCTTTAGGATTTCCGCTGTAACGAATGAGCATAATAACGGCTTTCTTTTTTAAAGATGGAAGAATAACCAATGGCTTCACTTTCGCTTTGAACGATTCGAAGTTAAAGTCTTTCACAACACCAATAACATGCATACCGGAACTAGCACCTGATCCATCTCCCGTCAATTTTTCGTTGAGTGGGTTATTCCATCCCAGTTCTCTTGCAGCCGCTTCATTAATTACACAGGCTCCGGAATCTGAGGCCAAATCTTCAGAGAAAAAACGTCCACTCGCTAATTCAATTTTTAAAACATCCAAATGATTATGATCTGTATAGTACATTGGAAATGCGATATCTTTGGTTGTACCCACAGCGCGATAAAGTCCAACCATGTCTATTCCGGGAAATGCATTATCGGTGTAACTAACCTTCTCAATACCCGATTGATTGTTGAGCGCTTCAAGAAAAGTCTGCTGACTATTTTTCAGCAGCAATGTGTTTTTAAGAACCAATACATTTTGTTTATCCAGACCAATATTCTTGTCCTGCATATAATGCAGTTGATTATACACTACCATGGTACAAATCATGAGCGAAATGGAAATGGTAAACTGCACCACTACCAACGTACTTCTGATTCCCTTGCTCTTCATTCCTGACTTTACATTGCCCTTCAATACATCGATGGGATTAAAGGAGGTCAGGTAAAACGCAGGGTAACTTCCGGCCAGCAAGGCAACCACGACAAAAACAATTAGCACACTAACTATTATCTCCGGAGTGAGCATGGTGCCAAACGAAAGTTGCTTACCCGAAAGCAAATTAAAGGCAGGTAATAGAAAGTACACCCCGGCTATCGCAATCAGTATAGCAACAAAGACATACAAAAATGATTCAGATAAAAACTGGGCAATTAATTTTGAGCGCACTGAACCTAATGTTTTTCGTAGTCCGACCTCCTTGGCTCTGCTGGCGGATCGGGCCGTGGATAAGTTCATGAAATTGATACAGGCAATGAGAAGAATGAATGCACCAACAGCAGACATAATATAAATGTATTTGATATCACTTGTTGGTCCTAATCCATCAATTTCTGGATGAAACAAATGATTGCTCGACAACGGATAAGAGAAGAATGTAAAAATACCTCCCTTCTTTTCAAACTCGTTCATACTTACACCAAAGAAACCTTCGATTTCAGGTGCAATATGTGTACTAATGATCTCTTTGAATTTTGATTCGATCGCTACAAGCGTAGTCTGCGGATCTTTCCGAAAGTACACATACGTTTCGCCCAGGTCTCCCCATCCTCCCTGCTTCATCGCCTCAACCGATACCGATGAAAGCAGGATATCGTATTGTATGTGTGAGTTTGACGGTACCTTATCGGAAACTCCGGTAACCGTAAAGGCTTTGTTGTCATTGCCGATTAAGATTATTTTTCCCAGAGCAGGCCTATCACCAAAATATTTTAGGGCAATGGCAGTTGTAATCACTGCAGAGTTGGGATGCTTTAAGGCAGTTTTGTTATCTCCTTCTAATAATTTATAAGAGAAGAATTCAAAAAAGTTAGCGTCAGCATAAAACGCTTTGGTTTCGGTAAAGGCTTTATCCTCATACTTTACAACCAGGTTTCGTAATAACCAGGGATTAATTCTTGTCGCCTGTTCAACACCAGCAATCGTATTCACCATTTCGGAAGCAAGGGGTGGACAGGTAGAGGCCATTTTATATTCCTGTCCTCCAAAATTTATATGAAGTCCTACATGGTAAATATTTTCATAGTCTTGGTGGAAGGTATCAAAGGTAAGCTCATCATATATGTACAGACCAATCAGAAAACAGGATGTCAGACCAAAAGCCAATCCCGAAATATTCAAAACGGAATAGAATTGTTGTTTTCGAATATTGCGCAAAGCAACTTTAAAGTAATTCTGTAACATAGTATTACGGTTTTGATAAACTAAGAACGCAATACAAGGATGAGGGACAAAAGGAAAAAGTTGACTCCTCAAGTAATAAATTCTGCTACCTCAAATTCTCCTCGAACAATTTCAAAATCCGCTTATACTCATCCGTCCAACTGCTGGGTTCTACAAATCCGTGATCCTCCATCGGGTAAACGGCCATTTCCCAATTGTCTTTTCCTAATTCTATTAATCGTTGTGTTAACAATACAGCATCCTGAAAGTGAACATTCAAATCCACCATTCCATGACAGATCAGTAAGTGACCCTTCAGCCCATCAGCATAATAAAGTGGCGAACTTTTCGCGTATGCGATACTATCCGTAGACGGTTCATTAAGAATGTTGGCAGTATATGGATGATTATAATGTGCCCAATCCGTAACCGGACGCAACGCAGCTCCTGCGGCAAATACATCAGGAGTCGTAAACATCCCCATTAAGGTAATGAAGCCACCATACGATCCACCATAAATCCCGATTCGTTTTGGATCAATATTACATTTCTCCACGAGCCAGTTTGCACCATCCACATTATCCGTTAAGTCTTTTCCTCCCATGAATCTATAGATTCCGGTACGCCAATCTCGTCCATAACCAGCGCTGGCACGATAGTCCATATCCAATACAGTGTACCCCTTGTCGGCCAACAGATTGTGAAACATGTATTCGCGGAAATAACTGCTCCACCATTTATGTGCGTTTTGAAGATAGCCAGCACCATGTACAAAAATTACAGCAGCACCGTTGGGGTTTGTCGGACGATATACTCTTGAATAAATTGATGCGCCATCTCGTGCATTAATAGTCAATACTTCCGGATCGCGCCATGCATAAGATTTAAACTCTTCACTCAAAGAAGAAGTGATGGGTTGAGGTTTTCCGTTCATCTCCTGAAGATAAAGTTCCCACGGTTTATTGCTATAGGAGTATCGAATCGCCAGAAATTTTTCATTCGGAGAAAGTGCAACTTCATTCGCTCCTGTCAAGCTAGTGAGCTTCTCAGCCTTTCCTCCCGCAACCGGAAGCTTATAAAAGTGTTTTTCTCCCGGATGCACTTCATTCGTAGAAATGTAAAAATACTTTTTATCTATAGATAACTTCGCTGATTGCACTTCATACTTCCCTGATGTAAGCACCTGTTTTTTTTCTGTCCTTATGTTATAGGTATATAGATGCGAGTATCCTGATTCCTCAGATTGAAACCAAAGTGTTTTGTTATCACTAAGCCATCCTACATTGTTACCATACATACCAGGTCCACCTATCCAGGCATCATCATGTTGACGATCGATTACCCTTACTTTTTGGGTCGACAGATCAATCGAAACAATCCAACGATCTTTGTTATCATGCGAGCGAACGATTAACGCATTGCTCTTGCCATCCTCAGACCATATAAATCTTGAAAAGTTTACCTCTCTTACTTTCGGCTTTTTTTCCTTCTTTAATTTTTCATCACCCTTGTCTTCGTCTTTTGCAATTACTTTACTTGAATATTCCTTCCTAAACTCCGGGGTCTCAAAAACTCCTGGAAGCTCATCCATAGTAACTTGGATAACGGTATCTCTTTCAATTGAGTAAACGAATAGCTCGTATGTCTCGTGTTGACCTCCAACTTTTGTACGTGCAGAAATGTCTTCCGTAAAACCTGACTCAGTAACATAGTTTGGAACGATCGTACTCTTTGTACCCGAAGGAGCTTTAGCAAGACGAAACGTTACAAATTTTTCATCCGGACTTATTGAAATCTGATCGATATTTTTCTCATCGAGATAAATTTCTTTCGGCCGCTTTCCGATATGACGATAGGCCATATTCTGGTCTTGAATTTTATTCTCCGCTTTTTTCCGATCTGCGCGTTGTTTCAAAATCTCCATATACGTAAGCTGATCCGTCTTCAACCACTTCTCTTGCTCATTGAGTTTGGGATCATCCTTCTTTTTTCCTCTTCGAAAATCGGTTAGCTGAGTGATTGTACCTGTCGCTATTTCCCACCTGAAAAGATTCATGCTCGATTGAAAAATAACGCTCTTATCATCGAGTGAAAATTCAGGATCATGCTCGTATGGAGTGGTTTGGGTAATGGCCAAAATTTTTCCGGTAGGAATATCCAACAGGAAAATATCGCCATCTTTTTGATATACCTTTTTTGTATGTAGCCTATTGTAATCACCGTAGATGGACGGAAGTCTTCGCCTTTCTGTAGGGCTAACCTTCTGAGGAGCTTTGTTTGTTGTGGATATGCTATACAAAGAATCACCCTGGTTTTTATCGGGTTTCCAATTAAAGTAAAGTTGCTTACCATCTTCCGACCAAAAAATACCTGAAGGCGATACGCCCATCCATTTTGGATCGCGCATAATCTTCTCAACAGTTAATGGCGTGAGCTGCTGTGCCATTGCAGCCGGTGCTATCAAAAGAAGGAATACAATTTTTTTCATAGTTATCGAATAGGTATCCGAAACTATGAATAATTGATGCACTACAAAAAAATATGTGATAAGCGGAGAATAGCAAATAGAAATGAATCATCCATTCACGCAAATAACACTCTTAACTCTTCATTCAACTGCAATTAAATTGCTATTCGGAACGAAGGATTTTTGCAGGATTAATATTTGCTCCTCTTACAATTTGGAGGCTAACTGTTCCTAAGGCCAGCGTTATCAGAATCAGCACAGGCACAACAAACAAACTCCACTCAAGCCCGATGCGGAAAGCAAAATTACCAAGCCATGAATCAACTCCATACCATGTGAGTGGAAGAGCGATTACACTTGCAATCAAAACCAGTTTTAAGAATTGCCATGAGAGTAATAATAGTATACTGCTTACGGAAGCCCCCAATACTTTTCGGATTCCAATCTCTTTTAGTTTTTGAGTCGTTGTAAAGGAAGCAAGTCCCCATAGCCCGAGGCACGCAATCACAATCGCTAACATTGCAAACAAACTGAATATCTTCGCGAATTGCTGTTCACCCTTATATTGGCTGTCAAAGAAATCATCAAGGAAGTAATAATCGAATGGATTTCCCGGAAAGGCTTCTTTGTACTGATGCTCGATCTTCCTGATCGTTTCTGGCATGTTTGTGCCGCTCAGAAGAATTGAAAAATTTCTTCTTGAGATGGTGTCGGCCTTAAAAAGCCATGGTGCCAGCTCTGTTTTGAGTGACGCCCAATGATAATTTTTCAAC
>ERZ795059.1818-NODE-1818-length-23105-cov-9.898091_pt1 | contig 23105 bp, 25 predicted proteins | sample MGYA00375143_ERZ795059 | MGnify/ENA primary metagenome ERZ795059 (study PRJEB30188, sample SAMN05720168) | activated sludge metagenome | isolation source: Anaerobic digester | place: USA | collected 2015-01-07 ... | reverse complement strand
CTGATTATGATTTAAGTTATGATGTGTAGTCGCCAAATGATGACCCTGAAATACAAGATTCTCCTGTCTTTAAAAATTATAAAATGACTGATTATGATTTAAGTTATGATGTGTAGTCGCCAAATGATGACCCTGAAATACATGCATTTAAAAATTTAAATAAAACTAGTTTAAAAAAATATAAAAAAATAGCAAAAAAGATAAGACACCTTTTGCATGATTCAAATGAATTAAAGAAAATAAACTTAATATTAGATGCAGTAGACATTAGTGATAAGCAACTTAACCAAATTATAAATGGTGGTATACAAACTAATCCTGTTACAACATCTCAAACATTGCCAATAAGTACAGTTGTTCAAAAATTTGCTAGTAGTTCAAACAATACAAATGTTACTAACACAGCACAAACAAACAAAGTTGTGCAAACTCAAGCCAACAATACTATTACAAATATTGGACCTCAAATTAAAGCAAACACTATTACAAACTAGGTCTAGAATGCACAGCAAAGCCAGCAGCAAGTAATAAATACCATTGTTCCCGTTAAAAATGTACCAAATGTAAAAAACAATTAGATTCAATAGAATCAAAATGTTGTAAAAAACAATGTTCAGGTACCATTAAAAAGCGGATTACAAATAGGAAAATAGTTATAGTCAGCACAATAGACTGATTTGTTTGTTATAAAAGATGAAGTTAAGAAGCAGAATATCGAAACAACAAAATTTGAAAAAAAGAACTTTAGAACAATGAACAATCTTGTATTCAAAAAAATACAAAATTATCATTATTCACATTTTTATCATTCATATAATTTAATTAATGATTAGTTAAACAAGCCAACAAAACAAGCATATGAAATAATAGAAATTCTTGACAAAAAATTTAAAAATTATAAAAGTAGAACAAAAAAAGAAAGTTGGGAACAGATACGTTCAATTATAGCACCTGTTCTTATTAAATACTTCAACACACAAGATAAAAGCAAACTAAAAATCAACACAACACAAGAAATAAAAATTGATAATATTTATAATTATACAGACAATACAAAAATGATTTTTAGTCAGGTTCAAAAAGAATTGAACAAAATGATACCTGAACTAGAACTTCGCTTGATTGAAAACAAAAAATCTAAAAAAAATATACAAATAAGTATAGAAATTAAAAATAAAGTGCAAACACAACCAATTATAAATAAGCAGCCAAGTACCAATACAACAATAAAACAAACAACCTCTAACCAGAAAAAGTCCAACGCAACATTACAACAGAGCATCGTTAGTACTAAATAGACTAACGAAAAAATTTTACAAAATATTATTGCTGCACAACCAAAATCAAATGAAGCAACAAAACAAGCTATTACTAATACTCAAAAACCGAATCAAGTTATTGCTAAAACAGTGTCGAATAAACCAAAATCTAATGAAACTATCAAACAAACAATCACCAATTAGACAAATTAGAAACCAAACGGTGCCATAAAAAAAGAAAGTAAACCACAAGTTAAACCGGATCCTTTCTTGGGAAAACATAATCAAATGTTCCAACAATTATTAAATATAGCAAATCAAAATGTTGATGTTGAGTAGAATTCATAGGCAAACACAACAAATATATTTTCATTAAATGATGAAACGCAAAAAATTATAAACGTTATTTCTGACATCCAAAAAAACGACAGTATTCAGCAACAAACAAATACAGCACCTCAAAACATAACAAGTAATTAGAAAATTGATTATAAAAAACGCTTCACACGCACAACCAATGCAATACAAAAAATATTATAGAAAATAGATGATTATAATAGAACTTTATAGACAAATATTCTTATATCTAAAACTAAAAATAACAAGCCAACAAAAATCTCTATTTATAAAAAAACTTATAAAAATATCACAAGAAACGAAATTCAACAATAGATTGTGGAAAATGATCAAATTGAACAAATAATAAAACAATAGATTGAAAACACATACTTAAAAGGTTATAAAGACGAAGCGAAAGAATTTCTAGAAAACGTTGGTATCTATAAGCAATTATTGTTTTTTACAAAATTATATGACATAGAAACCAGAGCTTCATGTGACGGAAACTTAGTTATCACTCCTGTAAAAAGCATTTTAACAGAAAATATAGTAAATTTTCTGAAAATTTACTTTGATAAACTATTGCCACAACAATGGATAAAAGAAAACATTGATAATTTTTCCAAATTAAAAAAAATAACTAGAACACGCAAAGGTAAAACATACATTTATTATAGAGATAACACAAAAAACACCAATTATAAGAGTATTGCTAGTTATATACAAAAAAACAAAGAAAATATTTTTAATGTACAGTTCCAAATGCTTAATTATATTATGACAGGTGAAACAAAAGCACATCCAGATAACATTAATAAAACCAAAAAAATTTCGGATTTAATTATTGAAAACAATTTCGTTATAAAAGCAAACATTAAAGAAGGCTTTGATGAGTTAACAAATGACGAGACAAGTTTGCTGAATGGAAATATAGAAAACTTTATTGGTTAGCTTGTAAATAAAAACTATTCTCCAAAAAATAAATCTGTATTGAATGCCGCTAACGCTGATGAAGCCGGTAAAGCTTTTAATGAACAGTTGAAACTTATGAAAGATATATATAATGTTGCTGATATATTTTTTAATAAACCACAAAACCAACAAATAAATTATAACAGTGATAAATTCATAAAGAAACAAATTGTAATCCAATATGTTATGTTGGCAAGAAATATTTAGTTAAAAACGAAGATGTCAAAAGAACAAGAAACAGACTTGTATTATAATTTATAGGACTATTTTATAAACAAAAACAGTTTAAATCTATTTACAAACATCGCAACAAAGAATACACCAATCAAACAAATAAAAAGTATACATTAGCAAAAACCAATACCACATTATAAGTACTTTGATTATTATAATGATATTCAGGCAGATGGTATTGGTTTGAGATGCGGTTTATTATTTAAAATTGCGGAAATGATTAATAAAAAACAGATTCAACAGATTCAACAGATTAAACAAAATATTCAATCTGTTAAATCGACTCAGGCGCAACAAGTAACACAAATAACTAATACTCCTTCAACAAGTACAGCAACAGTCGGTAATACAACTATTCCAACATAGGATAATGTTCAAACAATATCGAATATTTTTAATGAAGACGCAACAACAAAAGAGCTAGAAAACGTTCTTGCTAAAAAGAATATATAGATAAATATATTACATGAAATCTATTCTAAAACCTCGGAAAATTATATAATTTTGGATGGAAAAGAATATCAAATAGACACTAATTTTAAAAATGTGTGGTTTACTGATAATAACAAACAAAAATTGAATTTTGATATTAATGAACAAATAACAATTGGGCAAAAAAGTTATGATGCTGTTATTTACGATAGTTATATAGCATTAATAGATAATGATACAGAAGAAACATTTAAACCACAACATACTTTTGGAGAGATCCAAATAAAAGGAGAAAGCTACAGAATAATTGAAGATAATGATGCAATAAGATATTTAGTTGATAAAACAGGAAACACGTATTTATTATAGGTTCAAGATGACAACGACAAAAGCAAATCTATTATAAAAAGTATTAATTTGAAACAATAGACAAAAAAAATTAAGTTAGAAGAAGATTATGTGAGTAATTTTTATCAAAAACAACTAATAGAATTTCAGAGGTTATATCAAAATCCGCAAGAACAAAAGTTTATGATGTCTTTATTGTATAGTTATCTTAGCATATACAAAAGTAATAAGGAACAAATGGAACAAATTAAAGTAAATAAAGATAAAATAAATAAAATTATAAATACATAGTTAAAAACAGATGCAAGAGATTATATGGGAGAAATAAATGATTTTATTGCTAAACTCAGAAAAAATAACAGTATATTTTTTAAAGGAAGAGTTTTTAAACTATATGGACAAGAAAATCAAGTACAAGAGCTAATTAAAGACTCTTATAATCCTTAGATACATAATGTTCTATATGCAAAAGAAATTAAAATTAAAAACAAAGAAGTTATAGTTATCAATAAATTAGGAAACGTTATAAACGGAGAAGTTTCAGTAAACATAAATATTAATAACACTTTTAAATCGAAATCAACTAATAAGAATGAAATTGAATTAAAAGAATCAATAAAACAACTAATGGAAGATATAAGTGAAAATAATGATGAAGATGTTTTGACAAATGCTGTATAGAAGTTTTATGACGCTGTTGATAAAGATTCAAAAATTGATACTAAACCAATAAGTGAGTTTGTAGATGCATTGTAGAAAGAATATCCAAATTCAGAACTAATTACACAATATAAAAATATTACGGACAATAAATATTTGGAACAACTAATTACGTTTGAACAAATAGAACAACATCTTTATTTGGAGAATAAAGAACATAATTTATTCTCAATAAAAGATTTGCAAATAAGTTTTTTCAAGTTATGCGATAACCAAAAAATTGATTAGGAAAATATAAGGACAATTTTATAGAAAAAAATAAAAGAAAACTTTGATCTTGCCGATGAAATGTCGCTTTATGTAACAGACATAATATTAAAAAAGTCAATATTTGACAGAATAAAAATGAATATTATAAACAATATATCTCTTGAAGAAAATATTGCACAACCAATCTCCTTTAAAGAAGATATTGTTCCTAAAAAATATACAAAAGAACAACAATATTATGGTAATAAAGAGTTTGATGAAATTCTTAGTCCCCAAAAAAATAAACAATTAGAAAAAACGGATGTTTCTGCTGACGAAATAATAAATTCCGCTGAAGAGTTTTTCAAAGTAACAGACAAAAAAGCTAAAACCAATTTCAAAAAGTACTAGATATTTGGAGCGATATAGGCTGGTATATAGTAGACAATAGGAATAGGTGTTAATCAAAAAATAAGGTAGGAATAGAAATAGCAATCTTTATATTAGACAAATACAGCTTTAAAATATAATCCTTCACTAGATTAGGGGTTAGAACAACCAGACTTTGGTATGACTTTATTTTCTGAAGATTATGCAAACAATATAGTATCAACCGTCATTCAAAGTCATGGTAATAATTTTGTTCAAGATAATGTCGTAGTCAATTTATATAACAATCGAATAACAAGACTGAATCAAAAGGATGGTGAAACATATGAACAGTAAAATAACAAACAATCCAGTTTTATAGGGAGCTATTGGATTTACAACAGTAATGGGTATTTATATTGTAGGAAGTTTAATAAGTAACAAATCAGAAGAAAAAAAGAAAAAATAGGAAGCACAAAATATAGAAAAAATAGATAATATTACAAATAATAAAACCACAGATTTTAGTTTAAATGTTGATAAATATTAGCAGTTAAGAGCCATACCACGTTTAAATAATAATTATATAGATAGTTATAATGTATCCGCAACTATTCAACAACCGTTAATTACTATAGAAAGATAACAAAAAAAATGGCGGTGCATTTTATGGATCTTAATGACAATTTAATTATAGGCTGCGTAAGAATACCTTTTAACTAGACAAGATTAAACATTGTTGAAACTCCCAAAAACAGAAGAATAAATGTATAGAATTAGCCATAGGATTAGAAGATATACAATTCTAAAGAAACACAGTTTATAATAACTACTATTTTTGATGAAGAACATCTGTTTTCAAAGATGGAAACAATAGACAACACAAATGTATACTGTGATTTGCAGGCTTTGTTATATCAATTTGAAATAACTCCGTTTATAACAATTTATTCTCAGCAGCTAGCAAAATTACTTAACTACAATTTTATTAAAAGTGAAATGTTTGAAAACCAAGTCAACGCAGTATTAACTTCTATTTCTGTAGAAAGTATTCCTGATATTCCAAAAGGTTTTGCTGTCAACATGTAGTTTGTTGTAGCCAATTTAGGAATATAGTATGGAAGTGCGCTTCCTAATGTTTAGTTCTATAAATAGGGATCAACAATTACAAGTAAAGCATATGAATCTTCTGATTTAAAAAAGATTATTTCCGAAAAAATAAATAGCAATGTTGCATACAAAAATGAATAGTTTTAGACATTTAATATAGATTACAAGAAAAATATATCTGACGCAATAAACGGTATGAAAAAAGCTTTAAACACATTAAAGAGTCTAAAACAGTTTAGACCTATAAATACATTCAACAACAAAAACACAAAAATAGAATTTGATAAATATAAAAATGAAACTATAGAAAAATATGAACTTGCTATAGAAAAACTTGAATCAGAAACAACCAATGTTTTAAAAGATTTAGACAAAACAACTTTACAACTGCAAACACAGAAAATAAAGTACGGATATCAAAATAATGTATAGCAATTATAGATGGAAACAGTATCAAAGGTTCCTGTATATCAATATTTTGGCAGAACAAACTAGCAAATACAAGTCGAATTGATTTAGAAAAATCAAAATGAATTAAAAGAACTATCTGAATACATACAACAGCTTGTATAGATTTCAAAATATCTACAAAATATCGGCAAAAAATCTCAAATAACTTTTAATGACACTTTAACTTAGATTATAGGAGAAACAAGTTTTTTTATCGATATGCTTCAATATTCAAACATAGATTCAAGTCCTTCGGCGTTCGTTGTAGATATACAGCTTCTAGAATAGAATGATGATTTTGAACAAGACTTTATATTTGACAGAGATAAGTTATTTTAGAAAGAATTATTCAAATCTATAGGCGAAGATTTTATAAAAGATAAAGATATAAATTTTTCAATTGAGGAAAGTCTCAATAAAGATAAAATTTAGAACACAAACACAAAATCAATAGACATAATATATCCATATTTTTATATTGATCAATATTCAAAGAACAACTTAGAAAACAATGAAGCTTTTAATGTATTAACTCAAAAATATTTTGATTTATACATAAATACAAAAGAAATTGCAAATGATAGCAATTTACTTAATAATTTTTTTTGCTAGTATATTTATAACATATTAAAGCTTACAACAGATTTTAATGAATTTAATAAGGATTCAAATACATTATTAAAGTTAAAAAACTCGAAAGTCATAGATTATATAAATTTGTATTGTTAGAAATATAATATCGATATATTTACAGCGTTATCAATAGCTTATAAAGAAAGTAAATTAGGAACAACAATATCAGGAAAAAACATATTTAATCTTTTAAACTCTGAGGTTCAAAAACTAAATGGAAGTAGTCTAAAACCAGATGGTAATTTTGATAGTTATGAAAGTTGTATAGCTTATGGAATATAGTATATGTAGTTTTTAAAAGAAACAAAAAATATATCTGATGACGATATATCAATGCATTTTAGGGAATATAACATAACTGATATAAAAACTAAATTTACAAATGCTTTCAAAGTAAACAAAATAATTATTGAGAACTGGTACAGAAATAGTGTTATCACAAACTTTACTAATACCACAAGCATTATAACTGTAAATGAAATTAAGGAGCATGGAATCAAAGTATATGGTAATGAAAATCAGCTTATAATAAATTTTTAGCGCAGCTTATAGTAGAATAGTTGGATAAAAGAAGTGTGTTTTGCTGATTTCACATCCTAGTATTTAATGAAAATTTAGCTTAGTATTTGTAACGATGAAATCGATAGTTTGATCAATAACCTTTTTAACAATGAAATAAACTCTATTAAAAGAAAAAGAATAAATCCATTTTTAATAACAACATTAAATAAAATAAGTTATGGAAAAGGCAATAAAATTATTTTTAATAACAACGCAAAAGAAATACCTGATTTTGTTAATAAAATAATTCCTTCAACAAGAGCCTATGATTTAAGTCTTGACCCTAACAGTTTGTTCCAAAAGAATTATATAAAAAGTAATACAGAGCTTGAAACGTTTGCATTTTAGTTATAGACAAAATATTCGTATTCTTTTAAAGGAAAAGGTTTTAGTTATCAAGAATACACAGAAAATATACGACAAGAACTATTAAAAAAATTCATATAGATTTCGCACATAGATATAAATTTAAATTTTTTAAACATTAAAGAAAACAAATTTCCTTAGCATGAAAGCGTTTATATACAAGACGAAAATCAATTAAGTTACAACACACTCGAAAAAGTTGCAAGTTTTGTTTTTCCAAAAGACATAAAACAAAAAACGCTCAATATAGTTAAGAAATATATAAACGACAACTCTTAGGCAAATGTTGTTGCGTCTTTTTTTATAACACAACATGTAATTTCAAAACAATAGGAATTAAACCTAATAAGCATAAACCAATTTATTCAGCAAAAGATGATTAACAGCACAACAAAAGATTAGTCAGAGGTTAATAAAAAAATAAAAGACTATGCAGAACAACTTATTTTAAACAATATTAATAGTATAAATGTTTTATCTTCCGAACTCGATCTGTATCCAAGGCTAACAAACATTTAGTTATAGACAGGTTTAATGAGCTGTTTAATCGAATTTGAAGACGAACTGTACTTTAAAAAAGACAGCAAAAAAACAGAAGATAACCAACTTATTTATACAAATTTATTGTGGTTACTTTATTATTTGTATAAAGACAAAGATTATGGTTTTGAAAAACTCTTAAAAGAACTGGATTATAATCAATACGAAAGTATAGATCAAAAACTCTTTCCTTTATTTATCTCAATACAAACAGCGCAAATAGGAATATATGATTCTTCATTTGCTCCATTTAATATTTATGTGGTAGTAGATATAGATTTAAAAACAGATGTTGATAAGCTACACGAATAGTTTCTAGAAATGAAAAATGTGTTGTCTGAATATTAGGATGTGTTTTTAACAGGCCAACAATATCTATAGCTTCAAAAACATTATAATAACAGTTTAAAAGATTAGACTGTTTCTAGTACATCATATGAAACTGATTATTTCAAAAATTTAAAACTGTTTTATGATGAAAGTTCTTTTAATAGTTAGATCAAAAATATTATAAGTTAGATATACTGTATCTCTGATTTTGATATAAACCTTGATAATCTATTCCAAACAATTATAGATAGTTATTTTGAAAAAGAAACTCAAAATATTCTGACCGACAATTCAAAAACAATAATTTAGAAAATACAAGAAAATGACACATTTAATCTAGGTTATGGTTTAGGATTCAATCCAGAAAAAATATTTTATAAATATGAACAGGTTGAAAATCAATAGATAAAGGAATACTCAAGAATATTATTAAAAGTACTCAAAAACTCTATTATAAAAATGGATGCTCTTTTAAAAGAATCGGATATTGAAGCCGAAGGTTTTGAAGAAATATATAAAGAAATGCTTACCAGCCTAAAAAACATAATAAAAGATAACACACCAAAAACAGGAAATACAGAAACAACTGAATTTTAGAAATCAACAGAAGCTACAGAAAATATTCTGAAAAGTTTTCAAATAAGCATTTCTGATATTAATCAAGTTCTTGGTGGTACAAAAGAATTGTACAAAATAGAAGAAAGCGAACTATCATAGATTATAAACAAAGCAGATAAAGCACTAAAAGAATCTTCAAAAAACGACAAAAAACAATTAGACCAATAGTTTGAAACTTTTAAAAATTTAAAGATATACTAGGAATAGTATACCGAAGAAGAAAAAGACAATTAGTAGTGGAATATAATCAACAATGTATAGCAAATGCTTTTTGGGCTTGAAAACTACGATATAAATATAAATATTATATAGCCTAAATAGTCAATAATATTTCTTAAAAGGAAAGTGTATGAAAACAAGTAGTTTAACAAAAAGTATTTTGAATATATTTCTAAACTTTTTTATAAAGGAATAGTAAATTTTTCTGTAAGCAAAAGTCAAGAAAGTCCTTAGCACCAAGCTATAATAAATTTAAGCAATACTTCAAAAAGCTTGCTATAGCAAACCTCTGATAATGATTTTTAGAAATACATTTATTATGATTTTTCTTCAAATTCAGATGTTGATTTTTATAGTGTTCTTTCTAATGTGTTTCTTAGTCCTGGAACAGAACTGTAGATTGTTGCTGGTTATACCAGTGATATTTATAAATTGCCATGTGTGTTTCAAGGAGTAGTTACCCAGGTACAGGACGGAGGTGACACAATAACAATTACAGCTGATGGTTACGGAAGAGATCTTCTCATACCAAAAACCAACAATCAATATACAGCAAAAGCAAAACTTTACATAGATCCGTCAGATATGGTTTTAAAAGCAATTTAGGATTCAGGTAGTTATGTTTTTGGTTAGTTTACTGGATATCTTGGTTCTGAAGAAAATCCTGTCGGCACTACAATAATCAAAGATTCATACGAAGTAATAAACTATTCTTATTAGGAAGAATATAGAAAGCTTGGTATAAATGTATACAGACCCGATAAATACTATAAATAGTTATATTCAACAAACAGGAACGACAAAACGTTTGTTATGTCAGATGAAACAAAGAATAACTTTAAATAGTAGTGGACGGCGTTCTACAATAATATTGGATTTAATTTTTCAAATGAAATAACAAACAATCCATACAAACCAAAAAGTGGATATACGCCATGGGATATTATAACTGATGCTAAACTGCGTATACCTAATTATATCTAGTATGTAGACGATTTTGGTATAGGCAGCCAAAGAGTATTTTTTGGAAAACCAGAATGGAAACAATAGACCAAACCTTTTATTCAAAAAACAGAACAAAAAGATTTTAAAGAAATAAAATAGAAAACAGATGATATAAAAAGTAGTTGGCAAAATGTTTTTAGTGAAGAATTTATTGTGTAGTAGTCTATAATATATGCAGATTTCTTTCCGAACGCTAATTTTTTATCAAAAAATAAAAATAAAATTAAAGATGTTTTTGATGAAATAAAAAAACTTAAAACCGAAGAATTTAATGTTTTAAAAAACAATTATATTGAACAATTAAACAAGATATCAAACGATACCGAATTGTCTTCCACAAAAGAAGCGATTGACAAAACAATAAATTATTCAAAAACAAAAGAAATAATAAAAACAAATATTCAAAATATAAATACAATAAATTTACAATAGTTCGATATTGAACGAAACATAGAAAAAATATCATCAAAACAAGATGAGTTATAGGAAATGACATTGTCTTTTTTTAAACTATTGATTTAGTACAGTTTTTGTAAGTAGTTCAATTCAATTGGAGATGCCATAAACACAAGCAAAAAAATAAATTTAAATTATGAATAGACAATAATTAAGAATAACAAAATGCCATTGCAATAGAGTGTTTATGAGTATGAATCCATGAATTTGCCTGTTGTCTATAACAACAGCAACAATTATATTGAGAACTATATAGACAATATTATAAACTTTAAAAAATACACAAAACAAACAGATAGTGTTGTAAATTTATTAAGAAACTCTATAAGTTTTAAAAAGACATATTTAGCAAGCACGGAAAGAAACATTATTTCAAACAATATATGTACTGATGATAATATGGTGTCTAATGTGGTAAGTGTATTTGGACCATGTGGTTTTATAGATAATAAAGGATTCCTTGGTGGTATATTATAGATGTTTGGATCTGGGTAGGAAAAATAGGAAATTAATGGAAAAAAGATGAAATGTGTTTCTTAGATCCTTGACCCAAGAATACCTGATACACAACTAAAAACAATGACATATGTAGACGAAAACGGTTATGTAACATAGGTAGATAAAATAATAGCCTCAAATCTGTTATAGTCAAGTTTATAGAATTATTATCAAGGAACAATAACTCTTATTGGATGTCCAACAATTAAACCATATGATGAACTAAAAATATAGGATACAAATAGAAATGTCAGCGGAAGTGTAATTGTAAAAGAAGTAATTACGCATTTTAATTCAAACACTGGTTTTATAACTCAAATAGTACCACAAATGAAAACAGAACAAACACTTCCGGCACGAATTGACAGCATAAATTATATTTGGGGTGATTAGTTGACATTGGGTGTATATGCAACAATGATAGCTTTTGCTTTAACAACAACTTTATCTTTTGGTCTTGGATAGATAGCGTTTGGATCTGCTTTATTTGCTACACAAAAAATAAATACGCTTACAAATGACATTATAATAACTCCAAAGGATATAAGTGATTCTGAAGAACAATCATATACAAACAGATATAATGTTTTTAACTCGATAAAAATACTTCCTTTAAACATTAATGATCAGGAGATAGCACCAAAGTTTATAAGAACTACTTATCCAAAATTTGATGGAACAGCTTCATATATTATAAGAAAAAACATAAATGAATACTGGAAAAATATTTCTCTTGGTATATCCAATATTGGTTACAACTAGGTAACTGGAACAACCAACGTATTATACGACCTTGCTAAATTATTTAATTTTACAAAAACAGATGCGAATTAGTCTTTTAACGCTTAGATGTTAAAGGGCTTATCCGAGTAAAAGGAGGAATGACCGTATGTTTTGCTCAATGTTTTTCCCTGAAAAAATAGACATAGAAAAGGGTGTTGTAACTGTAAAAATTTTTGATACTTTAAAAGAATACAAGCTATAGTTTGGTATGTATATAGAATAGATGACAAACGCAGAAATAGTAAAAGAAGATTTTAAGGTGTTGATTGTTGGGGAAAGTTAGGAACAAGCAATAGGAATTCTTTTTATGAGTGATTAGAAACAAAAAATCAACTCTTTAAAAAGCGTATAAGGTGCAGATATGTCTGAATCAACAGAACAACTCAAGGATGCATTTTTGTATGAACTCAGTCAAAAACAAAAATAGAAATCAGGAAGAACTTTTTTTTGTTCAGGAAATAATAACAGCACATATATAAATATAAAAGAAAACTCAATTACTTTAAACGTATAGGGTAACAAAATAATTATAGATAAAGACAGTATATAGCTAAAAACACAAAATGTAGATATATAGCCTTTATTTCAAAATGTAACTTTTGGTACCGCTTATACTATAAATCCATAGCTTGTTGTACCCATACCGTCAAGTATTGTTACTCCTTTGCCTTAGACTATGTTTGCAAATCCTTTTTAGATTTTGAACAGTCTTATCAAACGTTAATTATGTTTATATCGAAAAGGAGATGAAATTAGTGAAAGATTTTCTTATTAAGAATAATGATATTTCTATAACTGATGATTTTGAACTGTAGGACGAAAAAACAACAAAGCAACAAGTGCTTAAAAACAAAGTGGTAGAACCTTATGGCCATCAGAAAAGTTATGAAAATTTTATCGGCAGTGAATTTGCTTAGTACATAAAAAGTATAAGTTTTAATAATCCAAGATTTGAAATGCTTGTTGCTAATAAAATAAAAGATATATTGTTTTTATAGGAACCAACTATAGCTTCTTTGTATTCAATTAATGTAAAAAAGCAACCAACAAAAATAATACTAACGTTTACAAGTCTTTTAACAAATGAAAGTTTTAATATTGATGTCAATTTATAAGGTACATTGTACCTTTATAGTAAAGGGGTTTTCCGATGAATATAATTTTTCCAGATAAAGAACAACTTGTTACTGATCTTGTAGAAAAATTTGAACAATTAGGAATTTCTACTGTGACTGGCACAATAGCAAGCAGTTTAATAACATAGATTTAGGACTATACATCAGATGTTTACAAACAACTTCAGGAAAAATTCAGTTATGGTATATTTGCAAACTATAATAATGAGTCTCTTAAAGATTTATATTAGTAGTACGGCATGGAATACAAATACGATCAATAGACAAAATACATAAAATAGCAGCTTGTTTCGCAAAATGATAAAGCTATAAAAGACATTATTTCTTTTAATGAGTTACAAACTGGGATACAGATACAAACAAATGATTTTTCAATTATTGTAGATCAAAATTCATTTAACAACGAACGTTAGATTACAGAAGAAGAATATATGTATTTATAGCAATCAAAATCTTTACCTTAGATTAGATGCTTAATAAAATATTCAACAGACACTACAATATAGGAAAATTCTACATTTACAATCAAAGAAGGTATTGAGCTTGTTGTGCCGGAAAAATATGAGCTGATTATAACAAAAAAAGACAATTAGTTAGATATACAACAGTTTATAGGCAATATATACAGTGCAACATTCGGGCAAAATCCAACAATAAATTATCAGTCATTTATAATAAATGATGAAACAATAAAGTTTATAATCAAAGAACTAAGTGGCAACAATTTATTTGACATTAGAATACTTAAAAACGAAAAATTTGAAAATAGCTATGAAATTATTGTTATTCCAAACGATTTAACCAGAGGATAGATTCAAACATCATTTATTCATGATATAGTCAAAAAATTCATTCCTGGGTGTATTGAAGTTGTAGTTTCAGAACCATGTTATTACACATTAAACATAGAAATTACAGGTACAAAAAAAGATACATATGATTATTCTTTGTTGAAGGAAGATTTAGAGCAATATTTTAAAACAAATTATCAAAAGATTGAAATATCTAAAATTGTTGCTTTTATAAAGAAAAGAAATGCCTTTGATGGAGACATAACAATAAAGATAAATTGTTTCATTGAAAACACTGACGGAAGCATAATTGAGTGTGGAGGGCTTACAAACGATATTTATCTTAATCAATACTCAATTGTCAAATTTAACAATTTGGAGATTGCTGGTGCATAATGGAAAACATTATAGAAAAATACATTAAGTATTTCCCTTAGGATATCAAAAAAACAAACGATTCAAATGTTTATAAAATTTTATAGATTTTGTTTTCCTAGCTTGATTATGCCGAGGATATATAGACATAGTATAGCAAAGTATTGGTTGGTAATTTTTAGTTTTTCTAGATAGATTATTTGTGCGAAAAAAGTTCTTCCACGGACATATACAAAAATTATGAAACAGTGGATCAATTTCAAGAAGATATTTAGATAAATCCATTATTTCCAAACAAAATTGTTGAGTCAGGTTCTTACAATCCGACCGATTTAGTTAAAAAGTATAGACCACCAAAGTTCATTTTAAAAACTATATTTGATTCAATAGTTTCTACCCAGAAAAAGATAAATATAAAAACAAATAAATACTCAATAAAAACCATAAATCCTCCAATACAGATTTTTGAATAGGATTCTACAATAAAAAACTACTAGTTTAATGGAAATGTTTTATATATAATGACAGTAACAAAAATAGTATAGATAAACTATATAACAAAAAAGAAGATGTATGAACTCGCTTACGATTTTACAGATTATATTGATTTTTGTGTAATACCAAACGGTTTTATACTTAAATCACAAGAAAGTTTTAAAAACATCGAAGTTATATTTGATTATGACATACAAATAGGAACTACAATTTATAGTACTAATCATTATAATCAAAGCTCAAATTATTTAGAACTATACAATGTAATTGATTAGGAACAAGAAATAAAAAAAATTAAGCGAAGTTCTTCAGATAAATATACAACAAATTAGATTTATTGGCTCAACATCGTATACGCCTTATAGCTCAATTTAAAATCTTACAATGTGGAATTATATGGCTGTGATCATTTAAACACTTCCTATGCCCAAAATAAAGGCTCAGGAGAGGAAAAACAAAACCTGTTTATATAGTTAAAAGAAAATAGTCAATTATTCACATAATTTTGTTTTTTTTTGAGGTGGAAAAATGCGGACAAGCATACACAATATTGTTTTAATGTCTGGAAATAAAGTACTTAACAAAACAATCGACAATGCACTTTATACTTTAAATAATTTATTTTAGGAAACACAAGAAATTGTTATAAAGTTTTTAACCGACAAAGCTCTGTGGTGTGAAACCACAGAGTATTGTTATTTTATATATTTAAATAAATATGAAAACATTGTGTTTTAGATATCTCCATCAACAGAAAAGCATATCTTGATTGATATACAGCAAAAAACTATTCAATGTAAGAATATGGAGTCAGTAAAATTTCAATACTCAAAAATTTCTAAATCATCAGTAATACAGTAGATACATACTCCAATTTGTTCTTAGTTTGTAAAAGAAGATGTTGTAAATAAATAGTTTTCTATAAACTGTCTATATACAGATACTTCGTTGAAATTCCAAGATGCAAATAATAACGTAATATAGATAGAAAACTTTAACCATTTACTCAATACAGAATATTTTTCAATAATTAAATCTGGACAATCATTACCATAGTTGTTTGAAATACCAAACAACAATTTCCAATTGAGTAGAAAATATAACGAAGAATGTTCTTATTTTTAGGCATTAACGAATCAATCAATTGAAAACGTTTTTGATATAAACTCAACAACATAGCAGAGCAAATAGCATAAATTCACAACAGTAGATATTCAAAAGTTTATAAATCCTATATTTAGTTAGACTTTTCATCCAGAAACACAACTGCCTATGTTTTATAAATACGAACTTTCAAAAGAAATAGAAAACGGGTTTGTTGATAATTATGATATAGAGTTTTTAAAACAAAATGGTCTTATTTTAAGATATTTCAATGGAGAACCTGTAGAAAAGTCTTTATTTTTTTATGATATAGCAACAGAAAAAGGAGATATAAAAACAAGAATAACCTACAAAGTTTATACAAACATTGTTTCACAGTATATTTCTTGTACATAGAACTTTATTACAAGTAATACTTCTACATAGTTAAAGCTCGAACCAATATAGTTTTAGCAAATAGACCAAAATGATAATACAAAATTTGATATTCCAGAATAGTTAAAACAAATATAGTACATAAAAGAATTTGATTTTATAAATTCTGTTGATATAATTGGTCTTAAATCAATCGCAGAAAGCACTTAGCTTATTATATAGAGACACAAAAGAAACAATATAATAATTGATATTTCTGGTATAAAAAAAATATTTTCTTTTAAAACAAAAGCTGTTAAACAAACAAACAACCCTATAAACAACGTTTATAAGTAGAACGTCATTGGGTAGATCGAATGCAATATTAATGGTAAAACCACAGACATTCAAAAACACAATGGTATGTTTACTTTTCAATCTACCGAAGACGTTATTGAAATAACTTGTTCAATTAATCTTGAAAGTTATAATTAGGGATTGGTTAGTTAGACAATAGATATAAATAATCAACCAATACAGTTTGATGGGTTCGATTTAAAACTCCTTTTAAAGAATAATAAGAAATCGTGTGTTGAATTTAATTCAAACGAAATTATTCCTGTTTTAAAAAAAGAATGTAAAACTGAAAATATATTATATGACGCAGAACAGTTTTGCGCTTATCCATCGCTCGAAATAGCTGGACAAAAAAAGGTTGAAATAAATATATAGAAACCTATTGATGGTGCTTATACACTTGACACTTCAAATTGGAATATAGTAAACAATTAGAATTACAGTTACGGATTTGATTTTATTACTTCTTCCGAATCAAATAAATGTATATTTATTAAACATTCTAATGATTTGACAACAGGCGAAGTTATAAAAATAGATAATAATTATTTATATGCATACAACGATAATACCGAAGATGTTTTGAATAGGCTTCCTCTTATAAAACTTTTTAAACTCAAAACGCATAAATGGTATTCATTTTATATAACTAATGATGGTCATTTTATAAAAATATATTTAAATGGATAGAAAATATTTTCTATGGAATAGAATAAGCTTCCGAGAAAAAATCAAAATATTATTTTAAACGAACATCTTATTCCAGATTAGTATGGTAACAATGGATTTACAGGAAACATAAGAAATTTTTAGTTATTTAACCGTGCTTTGCAACAACAAGAAATACTATAGATTTACAAAAAAACATTCGATCTTTTGAGCGCTGATGTTTTATATAAGTTTGAAACGTCATGTGTAAGTGAAACAGCAAACAAAGTCGAAGTTATACATGAGTCTCCTAGCTATAAAACAATAGAAACACAGTATGACAATCAGTTTTATGATACAGATACAAATGTTTATCATTAGCTCACAAATCAAAATGGACAAATAATAATTCCAAGTCAAGAACCATATTCAGAAACATTCTATATAAACAAACAATTAAGTCTAACAGCTCTAGAAACAGATAACATATATACAGTAAAAGCAACATATCCAACATCAAATGACTATATGTATTATATCAACGAAAGGTTCTGATTTTTATGGATTTAAAACAGACTTTTAATGACATTATAAGATACAACTACAATGAGTTTTAGAAAATAGTAAAAGATATCAATAACTTTGCTGGAGTTTTTAATACATATGAAGATATGCGGACAAAATCATACTAGTTAAATGGATATTATGCTATTGTATTAGAGACAAATTAGCAAGGCATATACTACAAAGATATCTCTGGAATGTGGGTTAAAATATAGTATGGCAGCGGTGGCACTACACAAACCGCTGCAAGTATATAGTTTTCTGGTTCGTATTCAGTTTTGTTTGAATAGAAGGTAAATAAAAGCTTTACAAAAAATGTTTCAACAATTGAAGAAACACAAAATAACGGTAATGTTGTTTTATGGGGATACGATTAGGAATACTCTCCTGATATCAATTCAGAAGGAATAATATATTCAAAAACAGCTAGCATACAACTTCCTGCAAACACTTCAATAAAATTAGATTATTCAGGAACAATCAAAAAAACAACGTTGTGCTATATAATTAATCAGCAATTTAAAGACTCTTTATAGCAGACCGGAAAAACATTTATTCAAAACGAGTTTTAGTTTATACATGAAGATTATTAGAGTGATAAATATTACATATATAACTTCGGAACAAAAGATTTTGAGTTATTGCCAGCATATATGTCTTTTTAGACAGGATGGTCAATATCAAATCTGTAGAATGTATTTAAAAACAATTTTATATCTTTGATAGAATTTGAAATCACAAACGGAATTATTGACGAAAATACAGTAATATACTTACAGCAAAACTTAAAAAATATTTATTCAAAAATAACTCAAAAGTATAATGAATAGCTCTAGGAAATAACTGTAAAAACAAACGAAATAAACATAGCAACAAAAGAATATACGGATTTCAAAACATCTAAAGATTTATAGCTTATTGGCGGTATAAATTATAATTCGTCTACCAAAAGAATATATATGTGTGGAAACGATGTTTAGAACGGAACATAGACTCCAAATACAGATAAACCTGCTGTTGTTGCTAAAAAAGATAACTCTGTCTAGAATATATATAATTTTAATGTGTCTATAGACAATATGTCTATAGACATTTAGTCTTTTTATATATAGATAAGTTTTTCTAGAATAACAGAGTATGCAATTGAACCAACTTATGTTGATTTTGGAAAAAATTAGGATAATCAAGTTTCAGAATAGTTTGTATATCTTATTTCTAAAATAAATAATAAATTTTGTTATTGGAACGGTATAACTTTTATAGAAATACAAAACAATACAGTTGATCAAAGACTCATCTTTTTCTGTGAAGCAAATGTACAAAATAATATTTTTAGTATTACTAATTTTTTTGGAGAAATATATACTTTAAATCCATACGCTAATACAGCTCAAATACTACTGGACAATGGGAATATACAACTTATAACTGTTGCTATAAATCCATAGAATCCCTCAAAAGTAAACTATGCAAAAATGATTATTGACGGTCAAACCGGAAAAATTATCCTTGATTAGGAAAATACAATCATTTCTGGAGACTAGGTGTTTGGAGGCGTTTTAAAACCAACAAATACAACATAGCAACAATTTAATTCAATCAATCTGAATGATGGAACGTTTAAGTTTGGAAACGCTATAAACAAGATACTTTTTGACGGAAACAGTATAAATATAGACACAAAAAGCTCGAGCATATCAAATTAGTTCATGAACACAACAACAATGCTGGATGGACTATTATATTTTAATAATCCTGGATCGGGATTAGACAGGTACTAGTCAGAAATACGTTTTAATTCTAAAACTTCCGGAACTTATAATAAACTGTCAAGATTCAGAATAAATGAAAATGGCTCCTTTGCTTTATTGCATGGTGGAATCTCTGCGTGTACTAAAAACGATAGTTATTATATTTAGATAGGAGATATTTATTCTGTTAACGGAGAAATTAAAAAATATAATCTATCCGTTCCTGATCAATATAACGAATCAACAACAGTTATTAATCCACACCCAGAATCTGCAAATCAGCAATTATAGTTGCAAATGACTTTATATTAGAAATCGTCAGATAAATTAAAACCAATTTCGGTATATACAGGAGAAGGTCAAGCTGCTATAAACGAAAGCGAAAAAGAAGTTATTTATCAAAAAATAATATTTCCTTCAAACGGATTAACTTCTTCTTTAGCAGCTGCATATCATGGTGATAATTATAAGTTTATAGTAAAAAGATATGAAGATCCTGACGGAAAAGAAAAATTTATAAAATATGGATACAAAATAGTAGAACAGACAAGCAATCAAATAATATATAATGAAAACTTTTTGTGGTTATCAAAAGATATATCGTTCAATGATTCTGAAATAATAATATATAAAGTTGATTATAAAGGTACGGATTAGACAGAACCATTTATAATAAATTCTTATCCAGATATTACGCAAGGAACTTACTTGTTTAGCATTAATGATTAGACAGGAGAAAATACAATATTTGGTGTAAAAAGAGATGGTACTGTATTTGCTAAAGGATTGCAAACACAACCTGGCGGAACAACAATGATTCCTGAGAATATATAGTATCTATAGCCAATAGCAGGAAGTACAGCCAAATAGTTATAGGATAATCCAAACAATTAGGATGGACTAATCTCTACACCAAAACTTGGATTGCGTTCTTACAAAGAGGCAGACAAAACATCTACATATGCCTGTAACCTTGGTTCTGAAACATATCCATTTGATTCTGTTTATGGGAAAAACTTTTATGCAACAGAAAACATTTTTATAAAAAAAGATAACCAGTTTTTAGATTTAAACAACTTATATTTATCCAAAAATTAGACAACAGACATAATACAAGAAGGGACAACGAACTTATTCTTCACAGAATCAAGAGTAAAAGAGCTTATAGGGCTCATAGACAATTAGTCTACAGACAATTTGTTATCTCTGTCTATAGACAAAACAAATGGAATAAAATTTACCTTTTAGTCTGGAATAAAGTTCAAAAAAAACGATACAGATTTTGTTATATTTAAAAACGGACTTATCAATATAGAAAACACGCAAGGTATAGAAATAGAATACGATAAAGCAAACAACAAAATAGTTTTTTCACACAAAACAGAAGACGGATTTAAACATATTCCGGCCGGTTAGTTATCTGGTCAATTTGTTGCATTTGACGGAACAAACAATTACTGGAAAACATTATCAACAAATGATTTGAGCGACTGGACTACATACAGCAACAAGATACACAATCAAAACACAGATAGCACAATTACAAACGTTGAATAGTAGATAATAAAAACAACAGGAACAGGTAATATTGCTGAATTTAAAACAAACGATCTTATAAAAAGTTTTATAGATAAAGATGGCGTATACCACGGCAAATAGACATGTCTATAGAATGTAAGGACAATTTAGTTATCCGGTGATGGTGTTTAGTCTGTTGAATTTGATGGGTCGCAAAATGTAACCGGAACATTAGTTCTTAATACTGTTCCTGTTAATAAAGGCGGCACAGGAAGAACAACAATATCAAAAGGAGCAATTTTATACTAGTCTGCAAACAACGTTTTAGATGAACTGAGCGTTGGTAACAATACATATGTTTTAACATCTGATGGTACACTGCCAAAATGGTAGCCATAGTATTCTCATCCTGTTGGAGATGGAAATCTACATGTTCCTTAGACAGGAACAACAAACATAGGAAAGTTTTTGATGTAGGGAAATATAGCCGGTGCAATGTCTTGGGCTTCTTTACCTATTTAGTCAACAACAATTTTAGGAACAGTCAAAATAGGAGCAAATATTTCTGTTGATGAAACAGGAACAATAAGTACACATAATCCTTATGTACATCCTACAGGGGATGGAAATCTACATATACCATAGAACGGAACTACAAATGCATATAAATTCTTAATGTAGGGAAGTACTTAGGGAACAGTATCTTGGTCTTAGCTACCAACATAGACAACAACTACATACGGAATAATTAAAATAGGTTCTGATTAGTCTGATGCATAGTAGGGAAACCATACACACTTAAATTCCATTGAAATAGGAGGACCTTACCTTTTAAGCTAGAACTAGAAAAACTTAACTGATTTAAACATAACGCTATCTGGTGCAGTATCTGTTTAGAAGACAAATTTTGATTCAAATGGTTCAATAACTCTTTCAACTACTTACAATCAAACTGTTCCAGCAAATAAAGGTGGAACTGGTTTTAACAGTTATGGTTTGGGAGAAATTATATACTAGTAGTCATAGACAACTTTATAGAAACTGTCAGCAAATACAACAACAACCAAAAAATTCTTGACGCAAACAGGAACAGGCACTTAGTAGCAATAGCCATAGTGGAATGTTTTAGAAGCAACAGATATACCTATTGAAGAAAATATCGAAGTAACATCCAACTCTAAATTAAATGTGAAAAAAGAAATTTCCCTCAAAAAGATATCATTGTCCAATGAGTAGGAAGATAAGTTAATTATAGGTATAACATAGATTATATCTAACACATAGTCTGATGTTCAGATAAAGAATTAGTCTTGGCTTGGAAAAACTATTCAGACTGGTTATGGTGGAACTGGTTTAACTTCTTTTGCTGTTGGAGATTTGTTATATGCTTCAGCGACAAATGTTTTATCAAAATTATAGATAACATAGTCTGGAAATGTATTAAAATCAGGAACAACACCATAGTGGGGAAAAATAACAAACTCTGAAATTGACAGTTATACGATTGCATGGGAAAAATTATCAAAAAGAGGGTAGTCAAAGATAATTGGCACCGATTAGTCTGGTGTTCCGACAGATATA